>Ga0209724_1001134_pt1 | contig 24747 bp, 22 predicted proteins | sample grotaG_FD_184143 | JGI IMG/M metagenome (GOLD analysis project Ga0209724, IMG submission 184143) | Glacier valley bacterial and archeal communities from Borup Fiord, Nunavut, Canada, to study Microbial Dark Matter (Phase II) -... | ecosystem: Environmental > Aquatic > Freshwater > Ice > Glacier ...
GTTGCTGCAAGTGTAATTGACCGCTGTACTTATCAGATATTCCATGTATTGTTGTTTACTTATCATAGGCTTTAGCTTACCACATCTCGTAACTGGCTCCTTTAAGCGAAAGTCCTATATAGATAAGACTTGAGGCAGCAAGGGCTTTAGGTGGGGTTGGTGATATGAGTGTTATCCCTTACCTTAAAGAGTTGATCGATAACGAAACAAGTACAAACTGGTATGCCGCATGGATTAGGTCAGAGGCAGGATTGGCAATCGGGCAGATTCAAAAAAGGAATTTGGCAATAGTTGAACAGAAGGATACACCCACCTAAAGGAAATTTTTTTGGACTTTGAGCTACACAGCGAAGAAAGCAGTTATTATGCTTACAAAGAATAAAGTAGCCCTTTGGTTATGTGGATTGGTGCTAATAGGAGTTGTAATTCTAATAGGTAATATGTCAGTCTCTGCTATATCTATTAACCAAAACCCTTCACTCCGCAATGCTTCTCCGGCACAAATAGAACAAGCAGCGATAAAGCATATTAATACTCGTCTTAGGGTTTTTAGCGGTACTCCTACAGTTGTTGTTAATCGATCAATAACAACCGCAGAATTATTAGCTGTAGATATACCAGCCCCGACCTCTGCCAATCCTGAGCCGCCCAGAAGACTTTTGGTATTAAAGGGCGATTTTGACCTAAGTAATTTGGGTCCTAGTTGGGTTATGGACACCTCTAATCCAAAACATTATAGTTATTTATTATTTATATATGACCTAACAGATGAAGCCCATGGCGCACCTACAATGATTTTAGGTTCCTCAAAGGGCGGAATATTTAGAAAAGTGCTGAACAACCCGTCCCTTCCCGATGATGGGCCGACCAATGTTGAACAATCACCAAATCAGGATAATGATGTAAAGATAACACCAACGGTATCAATCATCAATCCAGTGCCTTATGGTTCAGCGGCTCCACCAGTTTCAACCCCTACCCGTTAGTAACTTTGTGGTTTGGGTAACTGAGTTGTCAAAAGGAATTTTGTTTTGGACTTCGAGGTATTTAGCGAAGAAAGCATTTTAGAGACCCGGTTTGAGCGGCCTCATATTATTATTTCAGTGGCGGGAGTAGCGACATATCCCGCCGAAATCCCCTCTAACCCTCTATGCCTGGGTATTTTAAGGCTGGCCTTTTATGATGTATTGCCCGGTCAGGCTACCTCAAACTTGATGACACCGTAACAGGCCCACCAAGTCTGGCAGTTTGTGCGGGAGTATCTGGATAAAATCGAGCTGATTGTAACCCAATGCGTCTACAGGCAGGGACGTTCGGCGGCGATTGCGGCAGTTAAAATTTTTGCTCTGGCATATTCTGGCTGCCAGGGGTTAACCGTTCTAAACCAGGCCCGCTCCTCCCCAGCAATTTGGGCAAATTTTCTGCCAGCCATGCTAATCTGTCAGCTTGGTCGCGCAGGTTTATAGTTTGTATTCGCAAAGAGGCTCTGGTGAGGGGCCCTCTCAGCACCTTCACCTCCGTCCCAAGTTGCGCCTGTACATCGGCAACCACCCGGTCATTGGCGATGGCGGTAGTGGCAATCAGTGGGACATTTTTGGGCAAGCCTTTGACAATATTGACGATTCGGCGGTAATCCGGGCGAAAATCGTGACCCCAATCCGAGATACAATGGGCTTCATCCACGACCACTAACCCAATTCCACCGTTGTTGGCGATGATAGGTAAAGTCGAGGTTAGAAAACTGGTATTAGCCAGACGTTCGGGCGAGATAAGCAGCACATCACACTCGCCATTTTTAAGGTCAGTTTCTATCTTTTGCCAATCATCGGAGTTGCTGCTATTCATAAGTAGCCGCCCGGATGCCAATTTTGTTTGCCATTTCAAGCTGGTTACGCATCAACGAAAGTAAGGGGCTAATAAGCAGGGTAATTCCGCCACCCTGTTGCCGGAGAAGTTTGGTAGCCAGGAAATAGACAATACTTTTACCCCAGCCCGTCCGTTGCACCACTAACAAGCGGTTCTTATTACCCACCGCCAGCTCAATAGCCTCCCATTGTCCCTCCCGGAAGGCGGCTTGCGGGCCAAGCATGGTTTTCAGTAAATTTTCAGCTTGTATTCGCACAAATTCCGGGGCTTTCTACTAACTACCAACAATATTATTAGCATTTTAACAATTTTATCCTATTATTATTTTATTTTCAAGAAGTTCCAGAATGAAAATTACCCGCCCACTGCCCTGTTAGGGTAAATGGACGGGTAACGATTCGCCTGAGTTATTGGCTGTTGACTAGAGCTATATTTGAGCTTAGCGTTCCAGCACCCATTTTTCCAGGAACTTCTCCATGCGGCTAATATAATCCAGAATATTGACCTGTTTACGCCAGCCGTGCCCTTCGCCCTCGTAAACATGATATTCGTAGTTAGTAATCCCGGCCTTTTTCAGAGCTTCCACCATTTCCTCGGCCTGGGCCACTGGCACTCGGTAATCTTTTTCGCCCATCAAAATTTGGAGGGGGGCTTTCACCTGATGGGCGTAGGTCACAGGGGAACGTTCCTCAAAGAGCTTGAAATTATCGGCGCGGGGACCAAGAATCGAGTGCATCAGGTACTTGGCAAAGCGGTCAGTCTGTTCTGGGAAGCTCACAAAGTTGCTTACACCTACCAGCGCAACACCAGCTTTGAAGGCATCTGGCCACTTGCTCAGTAGCAGCATTGTAGCGTAACCGCCGCCACTACCGCCCCAGGCGACCACACGCTCCGGGTGACATAGCTTGCTTTTCTTCAAATATTCCAGTGCTCCCAGATTATCCAGCATATCTTCCTGACCCCAGGCACCCTGTAGGGCGCGCCGGAAACTGCGACCATAGCCTGTGCTACCCCGGAAATTGGGTTCGATTACCACCCAGCCACGTCCCACCAGATACTGCACCGTCGCATCCCAACGGCGATGATATTGGGCAATCGGGCCGCCATGAATGTGAACCAAAGCTGGATGTTTCCCTGGCTCGAAGTCAACAGGTTTATATAATAAGCCTTCAATTTCCAGTCCGTCCGGGCTAATCCAGTGTACTGTTTCCGGCTCAACCAAACCAGCTTGGGCCAGACCGCCAATCGTGTTATTAGTCAGTTGGAAGGGCAAGGCGTTCTGCTGGAGGTCAATCAGGTAAAGGTTGGTGGGGCTAAGAGGGCTTTGCCGCACATAGCATAATTTTTGACCATCCGGCGAAAAAGTCAGGGCGGTAGCTACACTGCTAGTCGAATCCACTGGGTGGGCCTGCCCGTTAAGGTCGGCTACCCACACCTGCAAGGCACAATCCTGATTACTGGTATAGGCCACTTGGCGGCTATCGGGCGACCAGGTATGGTCATTCTGTTCATGTGGTTCAGGGTTTAGGGGGTGTTTCGCACCTGTTTCCAGGTTCAAAAGCCAGATATTACTCCAGCCGCTTTCGTCCGACTGATAGGCCAACCACTTGCCGTCTGGCGAGGGGTGCGGCTGCTGGTAATAGATGTTATTTGCCCAACCGTCGGCCAGAATTTTAGTTTCCCCACCCCCTAAATCGCTTACCACAATCCGGGTTCCCGCAAAGGGTAGGTCGTGGCTATCATACTCAGCATAAACAATTCGTTGGCTATCGGGGAACCATTGGGGGTCAAAAGCGAAAGCATCTGGCAAAAGACTCACCCGCCGAGGCCAACTTTGACCATCGCTTGCTACGGCGGCAATCGCCTGGGTTTCGCCATTGGCTACCGAAAAAACGATCCATTTGCCATCGGGTGAGAAAAGGGCGGCACTTTGGCTACCTTCGCTGCTGGTCAAGGGCGTAGCTGGGCCACCTTCGGCAGGCAAGAGCCACAATTTGCCATTCGCACCACCTAGATACACTAGCCGAGTGCCGTCCGGTGATATATCAAAAGCCTTTTGGGAGATTGCCAGGAGGGCTCCAGCTTCGATGTCGCTGGAAAGTTGCAAGAGCTGTCCAGTGCTGATTTCCAGCCGATAGATATGCGAATGTCCGTCTATATCCTGTGGAAAATAGAGGTATTTTCCATCTGGCGACCAGACCGCCCCGCCTACTACTTTTAGCTGGGTCAGCATGCCGGGGGTCAAGCGCGGTTTGCGTAAACCCGGTCGCTGTTGGTCAAGCTGGCTGGGTGAGAGCCATGCGGCGGGGGCAACCGAGGCCGCACTCAGCCCGCTCTCACTCAGGTTATTTCCGTTAGAAGGTAATGTCATTTTACACGCTCCTGTTGTTATAAAAATGTTTTTGAATCCTGGCCTGTGGCGTTGTTCACTCAAGGCTCTTTTGTGAAAATCACAGCTAGTGGTCAGACTAAAACTGACAAGCTCAAATTGGTGGCCTATTTCATGAAACAACCTGGTAGAAGTTGTATTTATTATAACCTGAAATTATGTTAGAGGGAAAAGAGAAAGGAAAGCAATTCGATAGTTCGGAGGGTAGACATATGGGTCTACCCCTACGAAATTCCAGCTGACAACCGTTTTAGCGGAATTGCCGTTCGTACAGTTCTGCGTAAACCCCTTTGAGGGCTAACAGTTCGTCGTGGTTGCCGCGCTCCACAATTTCACCGTGCTCGACCACCAGCACCATATCGGCATCGCGCACAGTGGAGAGACGGTGGGCAATTACAAAAGAGGTACGGCCTTGCAGCAAGATTTTTAGGGCTTTCTGAATCAGGGCTTCGGTGCGAGTGTCCACGTTAGAGGTAGCCTCGTCCAGAATCAGGATACGGGGGTCAGCCAGCACGGCGCGAGCGAAAGATAAAAGCTGGCGTTGCCCCTGGCTGAGGCCGCTGCCCCGTTCGCCTAATTTGGTCTGGTAGCCATCGGGCAGACTGGCGATAAAGTCATGAGCACTAACGGTTTTTGCGGCGGATTCCACCTCGGCATCAGTGGCTTCCAACCGACCATAGCGAATATTATCGGCGATAGTGCCGGAAAATAAATAGGTATCCTGCAACACAATTCCAATCTGGGAGCGCAGACTGGCGGCGGTAACATCCTGAATATTTAAACCATCTATGGTGATGCGTCCGGCGTTAATATTATAAAAGCGCGGTATCAAGTTAATCAGGGTGGATTTGCCCGCCCCGGTCTGGCCCACCAGCGCGATAGTCTGGCCCGGTTCGGCGGTAAGGCTAACCCCCTTCAAGGTCAGTTCGCCGGGGTTATAGCTAAAATCCACCTGCTCAAAAACTACTCGCCCCTTAATTGAAGGAATCGCTTTGGCTCCAGGTTTATCTTTTTGCTCAACGGGTTCGTCCAGTAGGTCAAAAATACGCTCGGCCCCCGCCGCCGCACCCTGCATCTGAGTGTAAATGCTACTGATAATCTGGATGGGGCGGAAGAATTGCTGGACATAGATGAAAAAGGCCACCACCGTACCGACTGGAATTTGGTTATTGACCGCCAGCCAGCCGCCAAAACCCGCCACGATACAGGTTGCCAGGGTGCTGAGAATGTCTATCGTAGGGGTGAAGGCCGAAGTCACCACCACCGCTTGAACGTTCGCGTCCCGGTTGGCGGCGTTATGCTCGGAGAAGTGGGCGATATTGGCATCAGTGCGGTTAAAAGCCTGAGCCACCCGCACACCTGATATTTCTTCCTGAAGTTCGGATGAGATTGTGCCGATTTCCTCACGGGTACGGCGGAAGGCGGTGCGAGAGCGTTGGGCAAAAACCACCGTCAGCCAAATCATGATAGGCAGTGTAACCAGACTGGCGAGGGCCAGCGGGAAGCTCAGGGCGAACATTGCGATTACAATGCCGATAAGCGAAAAGACGCTGCCGATGACCTGAGTTAGCCCCTGACTGAGTAACTGGTTGATGGTCTGCACGTCGTTGACCAGCCGCGACATTAAATCTCCGGCTTTGTGCTTGTCGAAGTAGGAGAGGGGTAGGCTTTGGACTTTATCAAAGATTTTCACCCGCAGGCCGGACAGGAAGCGTTGCCCCACCCAGCCTATTAAATAACCCTGCCCGGATTGGGCCCCATAGCCCACGATATAGACCCCTAACAATAGCAGCATGGTTTGGGTCAGACCGTCGCGGTCTTTGGCAGTAATATATACGTCTATGGCGCGTCCGATTAAAGCTGGGCCGAGAGCCTGTACCACCGCCCCGGCTATCACCAGTACCAATGCCCCCATTAAGGGTACTATGAACGGGCGGAGGTAGCCTACCAGTCGGATTAAAACCCGGTTTCCTTGTGGTTTTTTAGTTGCGCCAGGGGCTTGCCCTGGGGCTTGTAGCACATCTGTCATTCATTCCCCAATCGGTTATCAGTTGTCAGTTATCGGTTGTCGGTAAAATAGTCGAAAGTTAAAAATCAAAAGTCAAAAGTCAGACCTAACCCCCTAGCCCCCTTCCCTAAAGTGGAAGGGGGAACATTCTTCATAGAGGCAGTTCGCGAACCGCTCGGTATTCTATTTGTAGGGGCAGGTCCCCGTGCCTGCCCTGGTGGGAAAACCACCATATTATGCATATGCCGACCAAGGCGGGAAAACCCCGCCCCTACGAAATATCCTGCCTATCCTGTGCATCCTTGTGAATATCTTATGACCGTACCCGGACACGATGCATCGTGTCCCTACAAAATTCCCATTACTGGGCGGGGAGACCCCGCCCCTACGAATTCCAACCGACAACCGATGACTGACCCCCGTTCAGGCCACTAGCGCGGGTTCGTTGTCGCCAGTGAGTTGGGAGGAGACGAGCTCGAAATATAGCTGGCTCCCGGCTAAAAGTTGCTCGTGGGTGCCTTTTGCTACCAGTTTGCCTTTATCCAGTAGTAGGATTAAATCGGCGTTGCGGACGGTGTTGATGCGCTGGGCAATGATGAAGGAGGTGCGATTTTTCATCAGCTGTTGAAGGGCTTGCTGAATCTGGTACTCGGTTTCGGCATCCACCGCCGAGGTGCTATCATCCAGAATTAACAAGGCCGGGTCTAGCAACAGGGTACGGGCGATTGCCAAACGCTGCCGTTGCCCACCACTAAGCCCTACCCCACGCTCCCCTACAATCGTGTCATAGCCATTGGGGAAGGCCATAATAAAGTCGTGAGCTTGGGCAGCCTGGGCGGCAGATTGGACTTCCTCAAAGGTGGCTTTAGGTCGCCCGTAGGCAATATTGTCGCGAATCGTGCCGCTAAACAAGACGGCCTCTTGCAGGGCAATGCCGATTTGAGCCCGCAAGCTGGTTATCCCTACATCCTGAATATCATACTCATCAATCATAATCCGCCCACTTGTAATATTGTAAAAGCGGGGTATCAGGTTGACCAGCGACGATTTGCCCGACCCGGTGCGGCCTAACAAGGCGATAGTCTGGCCTTCCTCCGCCACAAACGACACATCCTCCAGGGTGTAAACCTCGCTCCCCGCATAACGGAAGTAGACGTTCTGAAATTCGACCCGACCGTGTAAATGGGTTAACTGAAATGCATCCAGCTTGTCGGTAACATCAATGGCGGTGTCCATCACTTCAAAGACACGCTTGGCAGAGGCCGCCGATTGTGACAACGAGGTGATGGTATTGCCCAGAATAAAAATTGGCATTAGCAGGTAGCTTAAATAGCTATTAAAGGCCACTAGTTCGCCAATGCTGAGGCTGCCATCAATCGCCTGCAAGCCGCCCACCCAGATAATGCCCAGCGTGCCAAGATTAGCCACAAAAAAGATTACCGGGAAGGTCAGCGAAGAAGCTCGCACGATGAATAGGTTTTCTTTTAGCAGGTCGTCGTTGGACTTTATATAACGCTGGCTTTCGTAGGGTTCGCGCACGAAAGTTTTGACCACCCGGATGCCCGCCAGATTTTCCTGTAAGACAGTGTTAAGGTTGCCGAGTTTTTGCTGGACGAGCCGAAAGCGCGGCCCAACCCGACTGAAGAAAAACAGGAACACTCCCAGAATCGCCGGAATCATCGCCAGGGCAATCAAGGCCAGTAACCAATTCATTAGCAACAAAATTACCGCGCTACCCACCAGCATGATTATCGAGTTGACCAGTTGCAGTATGCCGCTACCGATAAAGGTTCGGGCGGTATCCACGTCGCTGGTTACGCGGGTCATAAGTTGGCCGGTCTGGGCCTTATCGTGATAGCTGAAGCTGAGGGTCTCGATGCGGCTGAAAATGGCGTTACGGAGGTCGAAGGCGACCCCCTGACTGGCTTTTTCGCTCCAGAAGCCCTGCGTGAAGGTAAAGATGTCGCGCACCGCCGCCACCACCAGCAAGGCCAGCGAGGCGTAGATGATGACCGCCATATCTTTGGCAGTTATGCCATTATCTATTACCAGCCGTAACACTTGGGGACTGACTAGGTTAGTAGCGGTAACAATTAGCACGCTCAAAAATGCGCCGAGGGTGGTTCGCCAATATTTTTTTAGGTAGCCTAAAGCCCGCCTGAGATCGCCCATTCAGTGTCCTTCCTGATTTTATGCAATTTTCCGGGATAAATGTCGCGGTTGGGTGCCTCAAACATTATAGCCGCTAAATGTAGTCAACAACCTAGCCAAAACGGTAGTATATAGCTAAACAATTGGTTGGGATTTGGGGAAGAGGGCAGGGGTTAGGGGGCGGGGGACGGTAAAGAAGGGTCGCGTTGAAAGTGCCAAGGGCCGAGTAGGGACGGTTCACCTGCCCCTCCTATATTCAGGGGTGAATCGCCCAAGAGAAATATTAACAAGTATGGACAGGATAAACAGTATATTTGGGAAATCCAACATCCAAAACCCCAAAAAGGGAATCTCGTGTCGTGTCCTGGTTATAAGGGCAGACACGGAGGTCTGCCCCTACGAATTACCGTTGTGATGTTGGTGGTAAAACCGGGCGGTTCGCGAACCGCCCCTACAGAATTCGCTCAATTTTAGACTTGAGCTATTCGATTTTCAACCAACTACCAATAACTGACAGCCCTTTTTATCCTTACAAGCTTGTTATATTAGTCAGCTTCAATTAAAATAAACTCTTAGAGATAAGTAGTATGAAAAGCTAAGAGTCGTCATCAGTTTGTCAAGGAAAGGAGCGCGATACTTCATGAGTCAACCTCAACAGCCGCCTCAACCACCACCTGGCCCGCAACCCCAGATGCCGCCCCAACAACAACGCCCAATGGGGCCGCCTCAACAACCTATAATGTACCCCCAGATGCCCCCGCCCCAACGTCGGGTTAATACCGAAACTGAAGTAGTTGAACGCCGCCGGGTATTGCTTTATAGCGCAATATTTATTGGCGGGACTCTAGTTATCGGTTTAATAGCTGGGGTAGCAGATTCACTTATTCGTAATCAAGGTAACTTCTTCCTGAGCAATATGGAAGTAGTATTGTTGATTATTGCCAGCAGCGCACCCTGGGCGGTGATTTTCTTCCTCTTATGTCTCGGTTGGGTTTTATTAATCAATCGGTTGTTTGTAAAGTGGAATACCTCCTTTGCCAACGACGAGAATGATGAGGCTTATGGCAAAGGGATAATTTATGAGATTGTGCGGGACAATAATGGGGCGGCGGCTATTTTGCTGATTGGGCCACTGCTAACAATTGCGGTAGCCTTGCTCTTTATTGTTACCCTCATTAAGTAGCTCAGGGATATAATGAACACAAACAGGCTGGAAGATTTAGAAGAACGGCTTGGCCTGGAATTTGCCGATAAAAATTTGCTCAGGTTGGCGTTGGTGCATCGTTCCTATCAGAATGAAAAATCCAACGCCAGCGAGTCGAACGAGCGGCTAGAGTTTTTGGGAGATGCGGTTCTAAGTCTGGTAGTGGCCGATTATCTTTTCAACACTTTCCCTGAACAAAGCGAAGGCAACCTGACCGACATGCGGAGCGCGTTGGTACGACGAGAAACGTTAGATAAATGGGCCAGTGGTTTTGAGCTTGGGCAATTTCTTTTGTTGGGCAAGGGTGAGTCTAATAGTGGGGGTCGCAGCCGTCCAGCAATTCTAGCCGCTACTTTTGAGGCTATTTTGGGGGCGTTGTTTCTGGAGCAAGGGCTTGAGGCGGTGCGAACCTGGTTATTGCCTCTGGTTATTACCGAGCTAAAAGATATTATGCTGGAAGGTCGCCATCTAAATTATAAGACCCGGCTACAGGTAGAGGCCCAACGTCGCTTTCATCAAGCCCCCGCCTATAAGTTAGTCGCCACCACCGGCCCAGAACATGAACCATTCTTTGAGGTAGAAGCCTGTTTGGGTGAGGATGTGCTAGGCAAGGGTACTGGCACGACCAAGCAATATGCCGAGCAGCAAGCCGCTAAGGCCGCCCTTGAAACTATTCAGCAGCAAGAGCCGCCTACCGATTAATAAACATCCCAGGAGGTTTAGAGATGTTACAACCTGCCAGACAATACTATACGCCCGAAGAATATTTGTGGTTAGAGGCACGGGCTATCTATAAAAGCGAATATTTTGATGGTGAAATCTATGCAATGGCGGGTGGTAGCCCTAATCATGGTCAGGTAGCAGTAAATATTATTGGCGAGCTACATTCCTTGTTTAAAGGGAAAACCTGTAGGGTACTGAATAGTGATAGCCGAGTTGGAGTGCAATCTAATAGGTTTTATACTTATCCTGATGTTAGTGTGGTTTGTGGTAGTCTTGAGTTTGTAGAGGGTCGCACGGATACCATTATTAACCCAATAGTAATAATTGAAGTATTGTCGCCATCTACCCGAAGTTATGATCGGGGTTTAAAATTTGAACGTTATCGGGCTATCTCCAGCCTTCAGGCATATGTAGTGATAGACTCGGAGCGAATTTTCATCGAATTTTTTCGCAAAATTGAAGATGGCAATTGGTTGTTAGAAACTCTTACTGAATTTACTTCCAATCTTAAATTAAAGATGGTAGAGGCCGAATTACCACTTAGTGCCATTTATGATAAGGTAGAGTTTGAGAATCAATCCTAATCTTTATCAGTAGGGCGACCTGCTGGTCGCCCTGAATCTGGCTTGTCCCACCGATTTTAGATATTTGATTTTAGATCTTCGATTACTTTAAACTAATCCATCGCCCGCAACTCGCGTTTCAGGATTTTGCCAGTAGCGTTTTTGGGCAAAGGCTCTTGCCGGATTTCGATGTAGCGCGGATATTTGTAAGCCGCCACTCGTTCCCGACAATATTCTTTCAGTTCATCTTCTGAGGCTGCCGCGCCATCTTTTAACACTACCACCGCCTTGATTTCCTCGCCAAAAATCGGGTCGGGCACGCCAAAGACTGCCACTTCCCCAACGGCGGGATGGGTATACAATAATTCTTCCAACTCACGGGGGTAAACATTAAAGCCGCCCCGAATAATCATATCCTTCTTGCGGTCTACGATAAAATAATAACCCTCGGCATCTTTGGTGGCAATATCCCCGGTGTGGAACCAGCCCCCGCGCATCGCTTCGGCGGTAGCTTCGGGCCGCTTGTAGTAGCCCTTCATCACGTTATGACCACGAATGATAAGCTCGCCCGGTTCGCCCAGTGGCACATCCTGGTCATTTTCGTCTACCACCCGCATTTCGACCCCCCAGATTGGTACACCGATTGAGCCAGCTTTGGGAGTCATGTTACCCAAGTTAAAAGAGGCAACGGGCGAGGTTTCGGAAAGGCCAAAACCCTCCAGAATATCAAAGCCAAATTCGCGTTTCCAATAGTTCAGAATTTCCATCGGAATGGAAGCCCCGCCACTGCTACAAATGCTCAAGCTGCTCAGGTCGTACTTTTTGCGGTCAGGGTGGTTCAACAAGTAATAGTACATGGTTGGCACACCCGAAAAAAGGCTTACTTTGTCGCGCTCGATGACCTCAAAGGCGCGGATAGGATCGAAACGGGCTAACAGCGTGACTGTTCCGCCTATCCCAATCAGGTTATTCATAATACAGGTTTGACCAAAAGAGTGAAAGAGCGGCAAACAGGCCATCGCCACCGTGCTTGGCTCAACCTTCATACCAAGTTCCTGCCCACACATTCGGGCGTTGAAAAACATATTAAAGTGGCTAAGTTCGGCTCCTTTGGGTTTGCCAGTAGTGCCACTGGTGTACAGAATTACGGCAGTATCGTCCGAATTACGCTGCACCATATCAAAACCAGCCGAAGCATCGCCCATCAGCGCGTTAAAGCTATGTACATCCGTGCCATCGGGCTGGGCGGTACTGCCGGGGGCGTTGACCACAATCAAGTTTTGGACACTTTCGGCCTGACGGAAGCCACTCAGGGCCTCTTGCAAGAAACCTTCCCAGGCAATTAAGGCTACGGCATCACTATCTTCCAGGTGATATTTAACCTCATTGGTTTTGAACAAAACGTTTAGCGGTACTACTACTCCGCCCGCTTTCAAAATCCCGTAATAACAAATCATAAACTGAGGGATATTCGGTAGCATCAGGGCTACTTTTTGCCCTGGCAGAATACCAATAGTTTTCAGGAAGTTGGCGACCTTATTGGATGCGCCGTGTAGCTCGGCATAGCTCATTTTAAAGTTATCAAAAATAACGGCGGTGTTTGTGGGATAGCGTTTGGTACTCTCGGTCAACAGCGTCGCGAGATTCAAGCTCATCGAATTAGGCTCCTTTCATTGGCCCGACCCACTTAATTATCGGGAGTGAGGGCTGGAAATTTGGGTTTGGGGTTACTTTCTCTTCGTTACGGAACTGTTAATTATTTTACACTATTCCGTTACGATGACAAACTAGCTCGACATTAGGATAGGATAAGGGATGAAGGAAGGCCACACCTTTTCAAAGAGGTAAAGCCTGTGGACAACGAAAAAGACGTTGACAAATATAAAAGAGTAATTGTACAATATGGGGATATAAAAAGATTTCTATCGAACTATTATTGTATTCAATATCTATATTAGAAACTCACCAAATATCCCGCCAGAAAATCCGCAGTTTGGAGCCAATCCAACGGCTTTGAGCTAAAAACTGCAACAACTTTGTAACATTACTTGACAATAACAATGATATAATATAGCTATATCACAGGGTGAAATCCGTCTCTGAGTTCGTTCTATTTAGCGTTTAGGTAATTGGGGAAGGTAGTAGTTGTGAGGTACATAAAAATGGATAGTGATTTGTTAGCCTTACTCAACAAAGGGGTAGATGAGGCGACCAATGGGAGTAAAAGTCGGGCGCGTTCTTATTTCCGTCAGGCTCTTACTATTAATCAGGAAAACGAAACCGCTTTGTTGTGGCTGGCCTGGCTTACTGATGATGCCTATGAAGCGGTAGACCTGTTGGAACAGGTGGTAGCCCGCAATCCTAAAAACGATGTGGCTAGGGCCTATCTCGAGCAGGCGCGTAGTCGGCGGGCCGAGCTTGAGCAGTTGGTTTCGCATAACAGCACATATAACATCTGGCATCGAATGACTCCCGAACACCGCGCCAAAATGAAGGACTCGGTAGTGCCGTATCTGGGTGAATTCCTGTTGAGGTTGGGTTACATCAGTCGTCAACAGCTTGAAGCGGCCTTGAAACGTCACAAGGAACTTACCCAACGTGGTAGCCCCAAGTTAGTGGGGCAGGTATTAGTAGAGTTGGGTTACCTAACTCAATCCCAACTTGAATCCGGCTTGCAGCAGCACCGAGGTGAGTATAACTATCGTTTCACCGATTAAACTTAATTTTTGCCAATTGGGAATTGTGGATAAAAAGAGGCCAGTAATCGTTGTTACTGGCCTCAAACGTTTTTATAGGCAGTTGTCGGTTGTCAGTCGTCGGTTGTCGGTTGACCTAACCCCCTTCCCTAAAGCGGAAGGGGGAATAGTATGGATTATTATTTATGATACCGTTGCTGAATACTCTCTATAGCTTCTTTAGCTACTTCGTTAACCTTGAACTTATAGCTAGTTTCTAGCAAGTCGTTGCTGCTTAACAATTCTAAATCTATCAAAACCTCTTCAGTGCCAATTTTGCCTAATGCCTCAGCAGCGAGATATGTAACATCACTAACTTCATCGTGTAATGCCCTGAGTAACGGTTTAATTGTTCGCTCTATTCCTTCAATATCCCTGAATGTACCCAGTGCTTCCGCTGCGGCTCCTCGCACTCGGTAGCTTTCATCTTCTAACTTGCCAATAAGTGGGTCAACCGCTCGGCTATCGCCATGATAGCGTAGAGCATAAGCAGTCCATAATCGCACACCGTCATTTTCATCTTTTAGCAGAGGGATTAGGGGTTCTACAATTTCTTCATTAGAGCCGCAACTTCCGAGGGCGTGCGCCGCATGACCTCTAACATCAGCTACTTCATCCTGCAGTGCTTCAATTAAAGGTTGTACGGCCTGTTCCGCGTGGAGATTACCTAATGATATTGCAGCACTGGCACGTACAATCTCATCCTTATCCTTTAAAGCGTTGATCAACGCCTCAACTTGATTATTAACAGGTAGATCGCCGAGAATAGCCGCCGCCCACGAACGTACATTGGCATTTTCGTCATTGTTTAGAAGACTAATAATTGGGTTAATAGCTCGCAAATCCCTCACAAAATCAAAAAAACTAACAGCACAATAGCGAGTGATGGGATTGTGACCCTGAAATGATTCTATAAGGGGTAATACGGCTTCTTCACCAATTTTGACCAAAGAGTGAAAGGCAGCTTGGTAAACATCATCATCGGGGTCTGACAAAACACTAATTAACGGGGTAATAACTTCGTTTTTATCTTTTTTTACCCGTCCCAATGCCTCCGCCACCACACGGCGAGTTTTGCTGTTTGGGCTTTGAAGTTTTGCAATCTTATCTTCTAAATACTTATCCATTCAAGTTCTTTGTACTAACGGGCGGGTTTGAACCCGCCCCTACCAAGAACTAAAACCCAACAACGAACAACTAACTTTTGACCCCTTCCATCGCGTAGTGGGCGTAATTAGCGGTACTATCTACAATCTTGATAAAGGTGATAGCTTCAGTTGGGCACACGTCCACGCACAAACCGCAACGGATGCAGCGTTTTTCGTCCAGCAACATCCCGCTAAACTCCACTTCCTGTTCGCGCTCCAGTTCGGGCAGCACTCCGGGCTTGTTACCTTCCAAATCCTGGGCCGGAATCATGTAAAGCACATCGTAGGGGCAGGCTTCCACACAGAGACCGCACAGAATACAAAGGTCAGGGCTAATATCAATATTGGTCTGGCACAACAAGCAACGGGCCGCTTCAATAGCCCCCTGCTCTTTGGTCATACCCAACTCGACCTCTTCAAAAGGATTCTTGCGTCGTTGACCAATTGGTAAAAGAGCCATGTGCTGCCGTTTCAGGCCGTCATAACCATCCTTGAAAAGCGGACGGGTAGCCTGGAAAACATCAATCTTTTGGATTGGCACTTTATTGGTTTTGAGCCACTGATCCATTTTCTGGGCTACGGCGTGGCCTTCGCCCATCGCGTGTACCACGTCATTTGCGCCAGTGAAGAAGTCACCCGCAATAAAGAGTTTTGGCACGCTGGTCAGATAATTTTTGTCGCGGTCAAACCAGGCTCCGCCCTTCGCATATTTAAGCTCAGGATATTTCGGGTTGCGTTTTGGCCCCATCAGGTCGTGAGCCCAATCCGGGTCAACATCCTGACCAAAGGCCACCACTACCGTGTCACACTCGTAAATATACTCGCTACCCTCGACCGGAATAGCTTTGCGCCGTCCGTCCGGGCCGGGTTCGCTCAACTTCATGCGTACCATTTCGATACCCTTAAGTGAACCGTCGGCGTTGATAGCAATTGTTTTAGTCGAAACCAGCGTTTTGATTTCGATGCCTTCCGGCTCCATCAGCTTGATTTCTTCCTCGGTGGCACTCATCTCTTCCAGAGTACGACGATAGAGCATGCTGACCTTCTTCGCTCCCAGCCGAACTGCCGAGCGCACGCAGTCCACCGCCGTAAAACCACCCCCCAAAACCCCTACCCGGTTGCCAACCTCCGGGTTTAACCCCCGGTTATATTCCATCATAAATTTCAGGCCGGGAATGACTCTGGGGTGATCCATACCTGGGACGGGCTTGTTATCCCAGGTTCCAAGCGGCTTTTCTTTGTAAGTTCCAGCCGCCATCAGCACCGCGTCATAGTTATCGAGCATGTCACTCAACAAAATATCCTTGCCGACGTAGGTATTGAGTTTATACTCCACACCCAGAGCCAGGATATTAGCTTCGATCTCAGCATCGGTAACTTCGCGGGGCATCCGATAGTCAGGAATACCGACCCACATCTGACCGCCCAGTTTCTCCAACGCCTCGTAAATCATCACACTGTGGCCTGCTTCGGCTAAATCACGCCCTGCCACCAACCCGGTTGGCCCACCGCCCACAATAGCGATTTTGGTAGGTAATCTTCCGGCGGTTTTTTCCAGTTTACGGGCTTCGTTAAAACCAAAATCTGCCGCTACCCGTTTAAGGTCGCGGATGGCAATTGGCTCATCAATTAGACAACGGCGGCAAATTTCTTCGCAGGGGTGGGTGCAGATACGGCCCATTACTCCCACCAGCACATTGCTATGCCGATTAATTTCGTAGGCTTCGCCGTATTTACCCTGACTGATTTTTTCTATATATTCCGGCACATTGGTATCTACCGGGCAGTTAAATTGGCAGTTTACATTCTTTTTGAGCCAGGAAGAATCCCCGGCAGCTACTTCAAATTTATTACTCATGCTAATTTCCTTTGAATCTCTATGGGTTGCATTCCCCGCCGCTTGCGGCGCAACCTTATTAGGGAAAAGTCCCGTTTGGTCAACAATTGGCTTAATACCCCGTCGCTTGCGGCGGGGTGGCTTTATTTTTCCGACAACCAACGACCAACAACCGATAACTATTCCGTGTAGCCTTCTTTGCGGGTGTACCAGATAGGTACGCGGTTAAGTTGTTTTGCGCCTTTCAGACCAATTTCTGGACGATTGGCTAACACTTCAGACTTGCCGCTTCCAAGCTGCACCGTCGTGGTATATTGCGATAAGTATATGGTATTCGGCTCGGCGGGGCAAACACTTTCGCAGCGACCACAACCTGTACACTTGTTTTGGTCTATAGCATAAACGTAAACTTCTTCGGGATAACGGGCCGTTGCCAGAATATCACTTTCAAAAATAGATTTAGGTTGGGTCGGGCAGACATCTATACAGTTGGTACAGCCAATACATTTGGACTCGTCAATTGTATAACGGGTTTTTTTGGGGACAAAGGCCAGGAGCCGGATGTCAGTGCCGTTATAGTGGTTAAAATATTTTTTTACAGCCATGTCACATTAATCCTTCTGAGTTTTGGCTTTTAGTCGGCGAGCTAGGCGCAAGAACTTACCATTGTACGTTAATAGGGATACTTGTCTGAATTTTAACAGTTTTGCTAATCTCTGTCTGTAGTTCTAGCTACGGCTGTTTTTGGCTTTGCAAAGCCTTAAAGGTTGTCAGTTGTCAGTTATCGGTTGTCGGAAAAGAATTAACAAGGATGAGCAGGATATACAGGATATTAAGAATTGCTGAGTTAGGAAAGCCCTTAAACTCAAAACTCATAATTCAAAACTTTCTATTCTTGCTCCCTGCTTCTTTATTCTTTATTCTGACTCCTGCTTTGCCAGATGTGCTATGTTATAATAAGCTTGTCCGATAATAGACACGATTAATCATAGCAGGTTGGTGTGGCAAAAATAAAGAGCTTCACCACAGCGTAATCGTTTTTTCACGCAAAGCTAATCCTGGTTAGCTTGGCTAGATAGCAGGTTGAAACTGATGAAACGCTTGGTAATTTTAGGGGCGGGTTATGGCGGCTTGGCGGTAGCGCAACGGCTGGATGCTCTGACACGAGGGCGCGGTCAATGGGAAGTAGTTTTGGTTGACCATCGCGACTATCACTTGATTCAGGTGCGCGTTCACGAGGTCGCCGCTAATAGTATCCCTGCCGCCCGCGTTAAAGTGCCGCTTTCGGAATTGCTAGATGGGCGCAATATCAAATTTACCCAGGCCCGTATCGAAAAGATAGACCCGGTTGCCAAACAGGTGCAGACTTCCACCGGGCCAATTAGCTATGACCGCCTGGTGGTTTCGCTGGGTAGTGTCACCGCTTTTCGTGATATTCCCGGTTTACAGGAGCATGCCTTCCCCATGAAGGATTTGGAAGATGCGGTAGCCTATCGCAAAGCGGTCATTCAGGCTTTCAAGGAAGCGGCTAAAGATGATGCCGAGCCCCTTCGCAAGAATGACCCCCGCCTGACTTTTGTTATTGGTGGTGGTGGCTTGACCGGGACGGAATTAGCGGCTGAAATGGTGGATTTCTGTAACGATTTATGTCAGCGTTTCCCGGCGGCTCGCAAGGCTTATCGGGTAGTGCTGGTCGAAGCCGCTGACCATCTCTTACCCCAACTTAGTCGGGCTAATGGCGAATATGTTAAAGAGGAATTGCGTTTCAAAAATGTCGCAGTACTCACTGGCGTTTTTATTGAGCGGGTTGAACCAGGGAAAGTTTACCTGAAAAATGGCAAGGTGCTGAGTGGCAACGTGATTTGTTGGGCGGGTGGGGTGCAAGCTCCAGCGATTATCCGCGAGAGTAGCTTTGAAACCACCAAAGATGGGCGAATCCCGACTGACAAGTTTTTGCGCTCTACCCAATTCCCCGATGTTTATGCCCTGGGAGATTGTGCCGCGATTCCCGATCCTCGCACTGGTAAAACTGTGCCGCTTACCGGGCAATACGCCGAGCTTGAGGGCCATTATATCGGGGAGAGTTTGCACAATGAGGAGCGCAATCAGCCGCTAACGCCCTATCATCCCTTTACGCTGGGCACTTCGATTTCGCTAGGGCGGCGTGAAGCTCTGACCCTGAGCGGCCCCCTACGCCTGACCGGGTTGCCGGGTCGTTTGGCGAAGGATGTTAGTTACGGCAAATACGAGTTTGCTATCCGCAGCAACTTGCCCGTAATTGTGCCGTAGGCAGGTAATTTAACCTAACCCTCTAGCCCCCTTCCTGATACAGAAAGGGGGAACAAAACAGATTTACTTGATTTTAGATTATACATGAGCCTAAGAACAACAACCTTTATAACTGATTTCATTGTGGCTGGGTGCGCTATACTGGCTTTGATTGTGGTGATTCCGGCGGCTTCGGCGGCTAGTAATCGTATCCGTCCTGGTTGGCGGGCCTGGGTCTGGCCGTTAGTGTTTCTTTCGTTGGCGGGTAGCAGTATTTGTGGCGGTTTTGCTACTTTAGCCAAAGATAACGAGGACGCACCGCTAGTCCAGGTCACGAATCTTTTGCTTGGTCTTACCCTGCACTGGATTATCCTTAACTCTTTCTATCGGGTGTTGCCTGATACCGTCGCCCGCCTAATCGCCCCTTCTGTGTGGCTGGGTTATGCTACTTTTGTGGTCGCCCGTTTATTCTCTAACTCCTTTTTGGCGGTAACAATCTACGAAATAATTTGCGGCGGAATTGTAGCAATGGCCTATATTGCGGCCTATGTCAAAGACCGTGACCGCGCCGCCGACGCTATCCCGATATTGATTGGGCTATCCCTGACTGTTTTGGGCGTATTAATCAACACTTTCCCCTTTAGTTTCGACCTCATTATTCTTTCTATCAGCAACGCGATTCTTTTCCACTTGCTTCAGGCTGTTGGGGTAATTTTCTTTATGTTCGGGGGAAATTCCAGCTATAGCGTAAAATACGCCGCCGAACGCCGCCGAGAACGTGAACGCGAACTGATTCAAAGCTAACAGCTTTCAGCCTAATTAAATTCTACTCTAACCCTATTTCCAACAACAGCTTTCTATAGTATAATCAGGTAAGCATTTATATTCAATTTGGCAATGGAGTCGTACAATGGATTTTCAAGAAATGAAACACTCTGCAATCAGAGCAACTGTAGAATATGTTAAGCATCATAAGAATTTCAATGGGTTAGGCAATCCAATCCCGCTAACGTGTGTGGAATGTGAGGATTACGAACATTGTTATAATATTGGAATTAGATTTCAGAAGACCAAAGAAATTCATATTTTTGAAGCTTTTGAGTTTGAGTTGGAAACTGATTGTTGGGATATAAGATGGATTTCCAAGCAAGATGCTCACTTAGGAACAGGTATTATTGAACCCTCAGAGCTAAAAATAATTTTTGCTCAGGGTAAAGAATTATCGAAATGGGGTAAAAATCATTTGAAGCTTTTAATAGCCAGCGACTATGTAAGCTAATACCAAACTTAGCTAGATAAAACTAATTGTAGGGGTGGGTTTATAACCCACCCGTCAGAACGCCATAAAAATAAGGGAAAGAGCTATGGAAAGTAATTTAAGTGTAACTGAAAATCAGGCCGAGCAGTTAGAAAACGCGCTGGAACTGCTAAAAGCTATCGCCTCACCTACCCGTTTGGCGTTGCTGGGCGTATTAGCGGCGCGCTTGAAAGAGGTTTTGACTGTGACCGAGTTGGAAGAGTTGAGCAAAGTTCCGGCCCACCAACTCGAACGCGACCTACGGCAATTAGCCGATGTAGGTTTTATCCGTATCGAAGAATGGCTGGTGGAAAAGCCCGGACGCGAACCTGTTCCCGCCAAAATAACTTTTAACCCCGATTTTCTCAAACAGCTACCCCTGATGATAAGCGAACTACACAAACTCAACACCCAACTAAACCCCCCCGCTCCAAAAGGCCCACAGGACGAGCGCAGCCAGATTTTAGCCCGCTTTATGAAGGACGGAAAACTGGTATCATGGCCCGCCCAATTCAAGAATCAGCTTTACATAATAGAAGAAGTGGCTAAAGTGTTCGAGGCGGGGGTTAATTATAGCGAGCCTGAAGTAAATACTATCCTGAAGAAGATTTATGACTACGACTACGTAACCCTACGGCGTTACCTGGTTGACCTGAAGTTCTTGCAAAGAGCCAACGGGATTTACAGCGTAGTCGCACAAAGTAACGAGTAGTGAGAAACGAGTAACGAATTGAAAATATATTCCCCCTTCCATGAATCAGGGAAGGGGGTCAGGGGGTTAGGTTTGTTGCATCTGCCAGAAAGTGAAACCCTGCACCGAAAGGGCCGCCGGGATTGCCAGACCAAAAGCCAGGGCTATTCCGACCTGCTCGATTACCCCGGCTATCACCACAAAAAAGACCACAAAGGCGAAAGTGCCCGTTACCACTCCCCGCAGTAACTTTATCGCCGCGCCCCTGCCCTGAAAATGGTGGGTAAAGGTGGATAAAATAGTGGCATAAATCGGGAAGGGGGTTATCAGCCCGCTTAGTTGGGGGCCAAGCAGGTTGGCTACCCCGGTTATTAACAGCACAAAACCGGTAGCCAATACCATCCGGGCTGGAATTTCCCAACTAGGAGATTTCAGGATTGTTTCGGTGGGTTGGGTAGCCGGGAATAATCTAAGGGCGATAACAAGCGCGGCAAAAACCGCCAGTATGGACACAATTAGGGGCACGGAAAACTGGTCTAAAATCAGGGTGAAAACAAAAAAAGCGGCCCACCCGCCTAATATACTGCCTTGCCAACTCCATTTGAGTGATAGCCAGCTATAAACCAGACAAAAAGCCGCTACCGAGATAATCCCAAATAAAGTAGCTTGAGCGGTGATGGCGGCAAAATGGCTACCCTGCTCTAACGCCAGGAACAAAACCACCGGGCCAGAAGTAAGCGGCAACCCCACCAACCACCCACCAATTGAGGGCCCCCAGCGTCGCCCCACGTAACTTACTATTCCGGTCAGGGTTGGAGTTAAAAATAACTTTAGTACGAAGGTCGTTAACATAAAGATTTAGCTTATACCAGATTTGATGCTTTTGTTGAGGAAAGGGTAGGCTGATAACTCTCCCGAACAGGGCAGGCACTTTTACCATCCCCTAACCCCTAACCCCTAGCCCCCGACCTACATTTCTTCGGGAGCAGTCATACCCATCAAGCTAAGGGTTTTGCTAAGGGTGGTTTTCACCGCCCGCACTAGCAGCAAACGCGCCTTACTCAACGGCACATTTTCAGGGTCAATAACCCGGTTATCGTGGTAAAAGGCATGGAAAGTCCCAGCTAAGTCCTGAGCGTAGAAAGCTAGACGATGCGGCTCAAGGTTACAGGCGGCCCCTTCTACAATTTCGGGTAAGAGGGTTAGTCGCCGAATTAGGCCCAGTTCGGCCTCGTTACCCAACAGCGTTATATCGCCATCGTCCCATAACCTCAAACCCTTTTCGGCGGCCTGTCGGAAAAGGCTGGCGCAACGGGCATGGGCATACTGGATATAGAAAACCGGGTTTTCGTTAGATTGTTTGACCGCCAAATCCAGGTCAAAATCAATCTTTGTATCAGGACTACGCCCAATCAGGTTAAACCGAATCGCGTCTGGCCCGACCTCGTTCATAACTTCGGCTAGAGTTACGATATTCCCGGTAGTTTTTTTCATGCGGGCCCCGTTGACCGTCACCATCTGCATCACAATAATCGTCAGGTCGTCGGGATTAAGGCCCATTGCCCCCATTGCGGCCTTGAGGCGGGGAATGTGGCCCTGATGGTCGGCTCCCCAGATATTGATAACCTTCTCGAAACCCCTGACGATAAACTTATTGTAGTGATAGGCGATATCCGAGGAAAAATAGGTTGGCTGCGAGTTAGAGCGAATTAATACATTATCTTTTTCCTGGCCCAACGCGCTGGAAGCAAACCAAACTGCCCCTTCCCGCTCAACCACATGACCGTTTTTTCGCAGAAGTTGCAAAGCCTGGTCTACCTGCCCATCCTCAAACAGACTTTGTTCTCGGAACCAGGTATCAAAATTTACCCCTAGCTTTTCCAGTCCAGTTTTAATGTCGGCTAATTGGGCTTCAATACCTAATGACCCAACCTTAACCCGGCCTTCTTCTGGTGGCAAATCCAGAAATTTCTCGCCATACTCAGCTATCAGCATGCGGGCGGCAAATTCGGCGGTGGGATAACTATCCGAAGGTGGGCTTGGGGTTTTCCCCTGTAATTTTTGATAATAGTACCAACAATTCGAGTAAAAAACGTCCATCCGACTGCCTGCATCATTGACGTAAAACTCGCGCTGGACAATGTAACCAGCCGCCGCCAGCACATTCGCCAGGGCATCCCCTAAAGCCGCCCCCCTCGCCGCCGCAATGGTAATCGGCCCGGTAGGGTTGGAGCTAACAAACTCAACCTGTAATTTTTGACCTTTACCCAGATTTATATCACCATAGGTCAGACCCGCCTCGATAATATCCGTAATTTGACTGGTCAACCAGGCTTTGCTCAGGCGGAAGTTGATAAAGCCGGGAGCAGCCACCTCAACAGCCTCAATATAATCGGTGGGCACAAAATACTGTTTAATGGTTTCGGCAATCCGCAGAGGGGTAGAGGTTGGAATGGAGCGTTTTAATTTAAGAGCTACATTGCTGGCATAGTCGCCATGCTCGGTTTTATCCGGGCGTTCCAGGGTAATTTCGGGCAGCACTACCTCCGGCAAAGCCCCGTTAGCCACCGCCATCTCTATCGAATCTTTAATTAAACTGGCTAACTCATCCTTAATCAAAACTTTGTTCCTTACTTTTTACCGACAACTGACCACCGACAACCGACAACTACTTCGCGGCATTATAGCAGAAAGCGACCCAAAATTCAGCCCCCAGGTGTTCACGCGATGTTAACATTCAATCATTGACAGAGAGTTAAAAAAGCGTTATGATTGCCACAATTATTAGACAAAAGCTTGACAAGTATTAAATATAACCTTTGCAAGTGAGCGAATGGCCTTTTCTACGGAATACACCTGCCTAGCTCAACAAGTCCACATCCACACTCATAGCACAGAGGCCAACCGAAGTCCCGGTTGGCTTCTCTATTTCAACCCTGAAATATATTAGGATTTGATTAGGTTCTTGCTGTCCCGAACAGGCGTTATTGACTTTTAACAAGCCCTATGATAACTTTAAATCATAGAAACGGATTAGTGAAAATTTCAACTACGCGAACCGAAGGGCATACCAGACACCTCAGAGGAGCTTAATCATGGCTATTATGCAGCCGCCTTCTTCCAGTAAATCGCTCAAGGAATATGAAAAACACCGAAAATCTCCTAATAAAGCCAATCTAAAATTTTATTTCGTCGGTTTTGCTATCGCTGCTGCCGCCGTTTTTATTGTTTTTAGCGCGATGCAGGGCGCAACCGTATATTATTATGACCTTAACGAAATCCAGGCTAAGATTTCGTCCGGCACACTGCCTACCGAGCCTTATCGGGTAGCTGGACAAGTCATCGCCAAATCAATTGTCCCAGGCGAAGGGAGCAACCTTACTTTTGAGGTTTGGGACTTGAAACTCAAAGACCCCACCAAAATAATGAAAGTGGCCTATTCTGGGGCTATTCCTGATACTTTTAAGGACGATGCTCAGGTGACTGTCACCGGGAAGTTCGACCCGACCAAGCAAATATTCGTGGCAACTGAAATGCTTGCCAAATGCCCTTCCAAATATTCAACAACTGCCAGCTAACAGGAGTTGTGCATGTCTGGTCAGACTTTTATGGTTAGTGAAAAGGCCGGGCCTAACACTAACCATTTTCTATTCTGGAAGAAGAATAAAGAAGCAAGGAGCAAGAAGGGGAATTCGTAGGGGCGTGGTTTGTAACCCGCTTGACTTTTAAATATTGGTCTTAGAACTCGTTTCATAAGTACAAAAGCCAAAAAGTAAGGAGGTAGAATTGTCAAAACGGCAAATAATGGGTAAGCTTTTAGAATGCAAACACGAAAAACTTACCCTAGTGACCTCTCCGATGAGGAGT
>Ga0209724_1001137_pt1 | contig 24657 bp, 29 predicted proteins | sample grotaG_FD_184143 | JGI IMG/M metagenome (GOLD analysis project Ga0209724, IMG submission 184143) | Glacier valley bacterial and archeal communities from Borup Fiord, Nunavut, Canada, to study Microbial Dark Matter (Phase II) -... | ecosystem: Environmental > Aquatic > Freshwater > Ice > Glacier ...
TCGACAATCCGCGCGCGCGGGCATTTTATCAGCGCTTCGGTTTCGTCGAGGTGATGCCGTACACGTTCATGGTCGGCGATCATGCCGATGAGGATATCATCTGCAAGCTGGCGCTCGACTGATGGTTCGCGTCGTCACCGCTGCCGCGCTGGCGGGCACCCGGCATGGGTTTCTGGGGCGCGAGGGCGGCGTCTCGGGCGGCATTTACGCCAGCCTCAACGTCGGGCTTGGATCGGCCGATGCTGCCGCCGCGGTTGCTGAAAACCGGGCCCGCGCGCTCGCCGCCGTCGCGCCGGGGGCGACGCTTGCGACGCTGCATCAGGTCCACAGCGCCGAAGTGGTAACGATCACCGCTGGCTTCGCCGATGCCGACCGCCCGCGCGCCGACGGCATGGTCACCGACCGGCCGGGACTGGCGCTCGGCGTGCTCGCGGCCGACTGCGCGCCCGTATTGTTTGCCGACGTCGATGCCGGGGTCATCGGGGCTGCGCATGCCGGGTGGCGCGGCGCGCTCTACGGCGTCTGCGGCGCGACGATCGCCGCGATGATCGCACTCGGTGCGCGGCGCGAGCGGATCGCAGCGGCGATCGGGCCGTGCATCGCGCGGCGCAGCTATGAAGTCGATGATGCATTCGCGGCGCGGTTCACGGCGGTCGATCCGGCCTTCGATGCGTTCTTCGGCAGTGGCCGCGCGGGTCACCGGCAATTCGATCTCGAGGGCTTTCTAATCGCGCGGCTGGCGACCGAAGGGCTGGCAAAGGTTGAGGCGCTCGGCCTCGATACCTATGTCAACGCCGACCGCTATTATAGTTACCGCCGCACCACACATCGCGGCGAACCCGACTATGGGCGGCAATTGTCGCTGATCGCGCTGACCTAGGCATGTTGCCGTTTGGTGACTGCCCGGCTAAGACGCGCGCAACTTCCCGGGGGTCGTGCACATGAAGATTCTGGCGGGAAACAGTAATCCCGAACTGGCGCAGGCGATTGCGGCCTATCTCGACATCCCCCTGACCTCGGCAAGCGTGCGGCGTTTTGCCGATGAAGAAGTCTTTGTCGAAATCCACGAAAACGTCCGCGGCGAGGATGTTTTCGTCGTTCAGGCGACGGCGGCTCCCGCGAACGACAATCTGATGGAATTGCTGATCTGTATCGATGCGCTGCGGCGCTCGTCGGCCAAGCGGATCACTGCGGTGGTGCCGTATTTCGGCTATGCCCGGCAGGACCGCAAGATGGGCCCGCGCACGCCGATCTCGGCCAAGCTGGTCGCCAATCTGATTACCACGGCGGGCGCGCACCGCGTGCTGTCGGTCGATCTCCACGCCGGGCAGATCCAGGGCTTTTTCGATATTCCGACCGATAATCTGTTCGCCGCCCCGGTGATGAGCGCCGATATCGAGGCGCGCCTGCCCAAGGGCAATCTGACCGTGGTGTCGCCCGATGTCGGCGGCGTGGTCCGCGCGCGCGCACTGGCGAAGCGGCTTGGCAACGCGCCGCTCGCGATCGTCGACAAGCGCCGTGAAAAGCCCGGCGAGTCCGAAGTCATGAACATCATCGGCGATGTGCGCGGCCATGCCTGCGTGCTGGTCGACGACATCGTCGATTCCGGCGGCACGCTGTGCAATGCCGCCGCCGCGTTGCTGGCGGCAGGCGCAATCAGTGTCACGGCCTATGTCAGCCACGGTGTCCTGTCGGGCGGTGCGGTGGCGCGGATCGAAGGGTCGGACCTCACCGAACTCGTCATCACCGACTCGATCGCGCCGCTCGCGGCGGTCAAGGATGCGAAGAAAATCCGCATCATCACGATTGCGCCGCTGCTCGCCGAAGCGATGCGCCGCACCAGCGAGGAAAGCTCGGTCAGCTCGCTGTTCGATTAAGCGCGCGCATTGCGCGAGTGACCGCGCAGCGCCATGTTAGCGGCCATGCAAGCGCTCTCCGCTCCACCCCCCGGCCCGACGCCCGACCTCGCGACGTTGAGGCGGTTCCTGCCATATCTGTGGCCTGCCGATAATGCGGCGCTGCGCTGGCGGGTGATCGTCTCGCTGCTGCTCGTGCTGGCTGCAAAGTGCATCGTGCTGATCATGCCGTTCGCCTATAAGGGCGCGATCGACCGGATGAGCACCGGCGCGCGCGAGGGCGTGCTGATCGCGGTCGCGCTGGTGGTCGCCTATGCCGGCGCGCGGTTTGCAGGCGTATTGTTCGACAATATTCGCAACGCGATCTTCGAGCGCGTCGGGCAGACGGCGGCGCGGACGCTGAGCCAGCATGTGTTCGTCCATATCCACAAGCTGTCGCTGCGCTATCACCTCGAACGGCGCACCGGCGCGCTGACGCGGACCGTCGAGCGCGGCACCAAAAGCATCGACACGATGCTGTACTTCATCCTGTTCAACATCTTTCCGACGATCTTCGAACTCGGCGCGACCTGCATCATCTTCGGCGTCAAGCTGGGGCTCGGCATGGTTGCAGCCACGCTGGTGATGGTCGTCGCCTATATCGTCTTCACGCAGCGGCTGACCGAATGGCGCAATGCACTGCGGCGCGAGATGGTCGATACCGACAACAAGGCGACCGCGCGCGCCGTCGATGCGCTGCTCAACTATGAGACGGTCAAATATTTCAACGCCGAGGCGCATGAGGCGCGCGGCTACGGCCTCGCGATGTCGAAATGGACCGAGGCGGCGATCAAGAACCAGAATTCGCTGTCGTGGCTCAACATCGGTCAGTCGCTGATCACCAACCTGATGATGGCGGGTGCGATGGCGTACACCGTCTGGGGCTGGAGCAAGGGCCGGTTCAGCGTCGGCGATGTCGTGCTGGTCAATACGCTGCTCGCGCAGCTGTTCCGGCCGCTCGACATGCTCGGCATGGTCTACCGCGAGATCAAGCAGGGGCTGATCGACATGGAGGCGATGTTCAAGCTGCTCGATACCGAGGCGGAGATCGCCGACGCGCCCGGCGCAAAGCCGCTGGTCGTCAGCGGCGGCCGCGTCACCTTTTCGCATGTCGATTTCAGCTATGAAAGCCGTCGCCAGATCCTCCACGACGTCAGCTTCGATATCGCGCCGGGGCGCAGGCTCGCCGTGGTCGGCCATTCGGGCGCGGGCAAATCGACGCTGAGCCGCATCCTGTACCGGTTCTATGACATCGGCGGCGGCCGCGTGACGATCGACGGGCAGGATATTGCGCAGGTGACACAGGACAGCCTGCGCGCGGCGATCGGCATCGTGCCGCAGGACACCGTGCTGTTCAACGACACCATCGGCTATAACATCGGCTATGGTCGTGCCGGGGCGAGCCAGGCCGAGATCGAGGCGGCGGCGCGCGGTGCCGCGATCCATGATTTCATCCTGTCGCTGCCCGACGGCTATGCCAGCATGGTCGGCGAGCGCGGGCTGAAACTGTCGGGCGGCGAAAAACAGCGCGTCGCGATCGCGCGGACGATCCTCAAGAACCCCGCGATCCTGATCCTCGACGAGGCCACCAGCGCGCTCGATTCGGCCACCGAGGCCGAAATTCAGGACAGCCTGCGCAGCGTCGCGGCGCATCGGACCACATTGGTCGTCGCGCACCGGCTGTCGACCGTCGTCGATGCCGACGAGATCATCGTGATGGCGGCCGGCCGCATCGTCGAACGCGGTACGCACACCGCGCTGCTCGCCGCCGCCGGGGCGTATGCCGACATGTGGAACCTGCAACAGGCCGAAGCCGAGGCCGAGCAGCTACAGGCGGCGGAGTAGCGGGCGGGGCTGCGTTGCCCGACGCAAAAAAAGGGCGGACCTTGCGGTCCGCCCCCGATACGCAACGCAACTTGGGAAGATCGGCGCTGTTACGGCATCAACACGGTGTCGACGACATGGATGACGCCGTTCGACTGCATGACGTTGGCGATGGTGACGGTCGACATGCCGCCCTTGGCATCGGTCAGCATGATCTTGCCGCCGTGCAGCATCGCCGTCAGCGGCTCGCCCTGAACCGTGGTCAGCGTCGCCTTGCCGTGGCCGGCCTTGATCGCGGCGGTCAGGTCGGCGGCGGTCATCGTGCCGCTGACGACGTGATAGGTCAGGATCTTGGTCAGCGTGTCCTTGTTCTCGGGCTTGACCAGCGTCGCGACGGTGCCGGCGGGCAGCTTGTCGAACGCCTTGTTGGTCGGTGCGAACACGGTGAACGGCCCTGGGCCCGAAAGCGTCTCGACCAGACCGGCAGCCTTGACGGCGGCGACGAGCGTTGTGTGATCCTTCGAATTGACGGCGTTTTCGATGATGTTCTTGGTCGGATACATCGGCGCGCCGCCGACCATCACGGTCTTCGAACGCATCAGCTTGGCATCGGCTGCACCGGCGCTGAGGCCGGCGGCGGCAACGGCGAACAGCGCGGCGCTGATCGCGGTTTTGGAAATCGACATGCTTGGCTCCTTGAACTCTCGTCCCATCGGATGGACAGGCCGAGCTACGGAGGTGGCATACAAATCGTTGCAGCTTCGTGATCAAATCGCCGCGAGCTTGCCGGCTGCGACAACGGGTCCCGTCGGCAACCCGGTCGGCGAACCGCCCGCCGGTTCGAGGCTGATCGCCAGCGTCACGCCCTGACCCAGCAGCGGGCGCAGATCGGCGGGGATCGCGTGCGCTTGCGGCGCCCGCATGTCGATGACGCCGAGCGACCGCGGCGCATGCGTGCCGACGATCACCCATAGTTCGGGCTGTTTGCCCGCACTCGCGTCGGCAGCCGCCGGGGTCAGGATCACCGCGCCGCGCGCCGGATCGAACGTCGCATTGAGCAGCACTGCGGCCGACTTGTCGGTGGCCGCCATCGCGGCGGTCAGCAGCGCGCCCGGTGCAGGCGGTGGCACGGGGTCGGGGCGCGCAACGAGCAGCGACACCGCAACCGCAGCAACTGCCGTCGCCCCCGCGGTCAACGCCCGCCACAGCGGCAGGCTCGACCAGAACGACCGCGCCGGGGCGACCGCTGCGACCGGCGCGATCGTCGCGCTGATGCGGTTCCAGATTTGGGCCGGCGGCACGACCGGCGCGACCGCGTCGGCCAGCGGCACGAGCAGCGCCTGCCACCCGTCGACGATCGCTGCGTACGCCGGATCGCGCGCCATGCGCAGTTCGACATCGCGCCGCGCCGTCCGGTCGAGCGCACCCAGCGCATAGTCCGCAGCCAGCGCATCGTCGGGCGTCATGGCAGGGTTAGTCTGGTCATTGGGGTCCATCTGGTCGTCGGGACCGGTCATGGCGTCAGCTCGCTGCGCATGCGGATCAGCCCGCGACGGACCCAGCTTTTGAGCGTGCCGACGGGAACGCCTTCGCGGGCGGCGAGCGCATCATAGCTCAGCCCCTCGAAATAGGCGCTGCGGATGACGTTGGCGTGGCGCGGATCGAGCGTGGCAAGCGCGGTGCCCAATCGCCGCGCATCCTGCGACGCCTCGATCACCATATCGGCAGAAATCGACTGATCGCGGACTTCGGCAGCGGCTTCGAGCCCGGTCGTCGGACGGCTGGCGCGCGAGCGAAACCGGTCGATGGCGCGGTTGCGCGCGATCGTCACCATCCACGTGATCGGGCTGGCGCGCGCGGGATCGAACTCCGCTGCCTTGCGCCACACCGTCACATAAACCTCCTGCAGAACATCTTCGGCGTCTTGCCGATCGACCAAGATACGCAGGATAACCCCGTATAGCTTCGCCGACGTCGCATCGTAGAGGCTTTTGAGCGCCACCGTGTCGCCGCCGCCCGCCGCCGAGAGCCACCGTATCAGGTCCGTAACGTTTGTCATGCGCGACGCAGCTGCATCTGGATCGGGCCTTCGGCTCGCCCGCCAACGAATTGATCGACATAGGCATTACCGCTGGCGTCGATCGCGGCGCGCGGCCCCGACCAGATGATCCGGCCGTCGTACAGCATGGCGACGCGGTCGGCGATCTTGCGCACGCTGGCCATGTCATGCGTGATGGTGACGGCGGTAATTTTAAGCTCGCGGACTAGTTCGACGATCAGGTCATTGATGACATCTGCCATGATCGGGTCAAGCCCGGTGGTCGGCTCGTCGAAAAACAGGATCTCCGGGCGGACGGCAATTGCACGGGCGAGCGCGACGCGCTTTTGCATGCCGCCCGACAGTTCCGACGGGCGCAGCTCGGCGACATCGGCGCCCAGCCCGACACGCGCCAGATTGTCGAGCGCTGCGGCGCGCAGTTCGGCGGTGCGCCCGCCCGGCAGCGCAAAGCTGACGTTGCGCCAGACCGGCAGCGAATCGAACAGCGCGCCGCCCTGGAACAGCATGCCAAAGCGCGCCCGGTGTGCCGCGAGCGCTGCACCGCGCAGGCCGGTGACTTCCTGCCCATCGACGATGATCGACCCGGCATCGGCGCGCAGCAGCCCGAGGATGGTCTTGATCAGCACCGACTTGCCCGTCCCCGAGCCGCCGATGACGACAAGCGATTCGCCTGCCGCAACATCGAGATCGACGCCGTTCAGGACGACCTTGGGACCAAAACGCTTGGTCACCCCGCGCAGGCTGATTTTTGCTGTCATGATCCGAAAACGATCACGGTGATGATCAGGTTCGACAGCAGGATTAAAATAAATGCCGACACCACGGCATTGGTCGTGGCGCGCCCGACGCCCGCCGCCCCGCCGCTCGAATGAAAGCCGTGGTAACAGCCCATCAGCGCGATGATGAACCCGAATACCGCCGCCTTGACCATCGACGACACGACATCGTCGGTCTTCAGATATTGCATCGTCGTCGTCAGGTACCGCGCCGGGTTGAACCCCAGCCGCTGCACCGCCAGCGTATAGCCACCGAGCACGCCGAGCACGTTCGACACCAGCACCAGCACCGGCATCACCAGCACCGCGGCAATCACGCGCGGTCCGATCAGGTAACGGTACGGGTCAGTGCGCAGCGTGCTCAGCGCGTCGATCTGTTCGGTGACGCGCATCGTGCCAAGCTCGGCTGCCATCGCCGAGGCGACGCGTCCGGCAACCATCAACCCGCCGAGCACCGGGCCGAGCTCGCGGACAATGCCGATGACGGTCACCGCGGGCACCGTCGAGGCGGCGTTGAAGCGACTGCCGCCGATATAGATCTGCTGCGCCAGCGCGCTGCCGGTGAACAGTGCGGTCAACCCGACGACGGGGAGCGAGAAATAGCCGATGACCAGCATCTGCTCGACCAATCGCGCCGGGTAATAGGGCGGCAGCACGGCGCGGCTGAGCACCGTCCACGCAAAGATCGCCAGCCGCCCGATCGAGCCGAGCCCCGCCAGCACGAAGCGCCCGATCGCCTGCAGAACGCCGAGAAGGTCATGGAGCGGGCCGGTCATGTGTAGACGCGGGCATAGCGGTGGCCGATGCCGGTGAGCAACTCATATTGCGCGATGCCGGTGGCGCGCGCCGCGCTGGCAAGATCGAATTCGAGCTCGACCCAATCGCCTTCGGCAACATCGGCACCGGTCACATCGACCGTCGTCAGGTCCATCGAAACGCGCCCGGCGAGCGGGCAGCGGACGCCATGCGCCAGCACGCTGCCGTTGCCGGCAAAGCCGCGCCGATAGCCGTCGGCATAACCGATGTTGAGCACCGCTAGGCGCGACGCGCGCGGCGCGGTCCAGTCGCCGCCATAGCCGGCGCGGTCCCCGGCAGCGACCGTCCGGCACTGGACGACGCGAGCCTCGAGGCGCGCGACCTGGACCAAGCCGGCGGCGGCGTCACACGGCACGCCGCCATATAGCGCCAGCCCCGGTCGCGTCAGGTCGAACGCATAGTCGCCGCCCAGAAAAATGCCCGCCGAATTGGCAAGGCTCGCGCGACGAGCCGGGACGGCGGCGACTACGGCGCGAAACGCCGCCAGTTGTTCGCTGTTGCGCGCGCTGCCGGGGGTGTCGGCGCAGGCGAGGTGGCTGTGCAGCGTGTCGACCGCCAGCCCGTCGAGCAGCCCCGAAACCGCCTCTGCCGGGGTCAGCCCGAGCCGGTTCATGCCGGTGTCGACCATGATGTCGCAGGGTCGGCCGGTGTCCCGCCAGCGCGCGACCTGCGCCGCGCTGCCCAGTACCGGCACCGCAGCCGACGCCAGCGCGGTCTCGATCTCGCCGTCCTGAACGCCGTGCAGCACTGCCAGCCGCGTGCCCTCCGGCATGGTCAGCGCCGCCGCCTCGGACCAGCTCGCGACGAAAAAGTCTCGCGCCCCGGCACGCGCCAGCGCCGCGACGCATGTTGCTGCGCCCAGCCCATAGCCATCGGCCTTGACCGCCGCCCCGCACGCCGCCGATCCGCTGGCGCGCGCCAGCATCCGCCAGTTGGCGGCGAGTGCGGCGGTATCGACGGTCAGGCGGAGGTTCGCGGGCGGCATCGCCCCGGCTTAGCCAGCGCCAGCCCGGCTGGCAAACGCCGCGCCGGTGATCGACTGCGCTTACTCGTAGCGTTCGGGCAGGTGATCGCCGTCGGCGCGGTCGCTGAACTTCGTCGTGGTCTTGTGGAACGTCAGCGGGATCGTGCCGGTCGAGCCGTGGCGCTGTTTGGCGACGATGACTTCGGCCAGCCCATGCAGCCGCTGCGCGCGCTCCTGCCACTTGGCGAACTTCTCGATGTCTTCCTGATCGGGCTGTTTCAACGAGTGGTAATATTCCTCGCGGTAGACGAACAGCACGATATCGGCGTCCTGCTCGATCGTCCCCGATTCGCGCAGGTCGCTGAGCACCGGGCGCTTGTCCTCGCGGTTTTCGACCGCGCGGCTCAGCTGTGACAGCGCCAGCACCGGCACACCGAGGTCCTTCGCCAGCGTCTTAAGCCCGCGCGTGATCTCGGAGATTTCCTGCACCCGGTTCTCGTTCGACGACTTCGCCGTACCCTGCAGCAGCTGGAGATAATCGACGACGATCAGCCCGATGTCGTGCTTGCGCTTGAGCCGTCGCGCACGCGTCCGCAGCGCCGCGATCGACAGCGCGGGGGTATCGTCGATCAGCAGCGGCAGGTCCGACAGCTGCCCCGACGCGCGCGCGAGGCTCATGAACTCCTGGCTGGTGATGCGCCCCATCCGCAGCGATTCGGAATTGATCCCCGATTGTTCGGCGAGCACGCGGGTCGCCAGCTGGTCGGCGGACATTTCAAGGCTGAAGAACGCCACCGGCGCGCCGCCGCGTTTGTCTTCTGGAACGCCGTCGGCGCGATCCCGCAAGGCGCGTTGCGCACAGGCAAAGGCGATGTTGGTGGCGAGCGCGGTCTTACCCATCGCCGGGCGCCCGGCAAGGATGATCAGGTCCGAATTGTGCAGGCCGCCGATCTTCTTATCCATTTCGACGAGCCCGGTGGTGTAGCCCGACAGCGAGCCGCCCGACTTGTACGCACGGTCGGCCATGTCCACCGCAAGCTTCGCCGCCTGCGCGAACGTCCGCGTCGATCCCGACACCTCGCCCTTTTCGGCGATGGCGTACAGCGCGGCCTCGGCATCTTCGATCTGCTGCAGCGGCGGCAGGCCGCTGGCGGTGTCGAACGCAACGTTCGCCATATCGCGCCCGACGCGAATCATCTCGCGCAGCAACGCAAGGTCATAGACCTGCTGCGCGAAATCCTTCGCCGCGATCAGCGCTGCCGACTGTTCGGTCAGGCTGGCGAGATAGGCGCTGCCGCCGATCGCCTGCAGCTCGGGATCGGCGTCGAACAGCGGCTTCAATGTGACCGGCGTCGCCACCATGCGGCGTTCGACCAGCATCCAGATCGCGTCATAGATGCGCCCGTGCAGCGGCTCGAAGAAATGCTGCGCGCCCAACTGGTTGTGCAGATCTTCGACCAGCCGGTTGTCGATCATCATCGCGCCGAGCAGCGCCGCCTCGGCCTCGATATTGTGCGGCAGCACGGTGGCGTCGGTGGCGGACGGGACGGAACGGATGGGGATGACAGTGCGCATGCGCCATAGTCGCTCAAACGCTGCCGCCCGGCAACGGCGCGCCGCATCGCGGCGGTGGAGCAAATGGTGGACAGCCTGTGCGCACAGCCTGCATAAGCCGCGCGTCATGACCCCGCCGAACCTCCATTTCATCGACTATGCCGACGCGCACGCCGAGGCCTTTTACGCGATCAACGCCGAATGGATCGGCGAGCGCTTCGTGCTCGAGCCGCACGACATCCATGTGCTGCGGAACCCGCGCGCCGCGATCCTCGACAGCGGCGGCGTGATCCGGCTCGCGTGCCTCGGCGACCGGGTGGTCGGGACCTGCGCGCTGATCAAAATGGCCCCGGCGTGCTTCGAGCTGACCAAGATGGGCGTCAGTGCGGCGGTGCGCGGCCAAAAGGTCGGCGAGGCGCTGCTGCGGCACATGATCGACGCCGCACGCGCGCTGCCGATCGAGCGGCTGTACCTGCTCACCAACCATCAGCAGGCGGCGGCGATCCATTTGTACGAAAAGCTCGGCTGGGTCCATGACGCGGCGGTGATGCGCGACTTCGGCGGCACCTATGCGCGCGCCGATGTCGCGATGTCGTACCCGCTGTGACGCACCCGCTGGCGCATATCGACGCGTGGATCTTCGATCTCGACAACACGCTGTATCCGGCGCGGACCAATTTGTTCGCGCAGATCGATGTCAAGATGGGGCGCTTCATCGGCGACCTGCTCGGCGTCGATGCCGCCGAAGCTCGGCGCGTGCAGAAACACTGGTTCCATGCGCACGGCATGTCGCTCAAGGGCCTGATGATCGAGCATGCCGTCGATCCGCATGTGTTTCTCGACTATGTCCATGACATCGACGTCGGCGTGGTCGACGCCGCCCCCGCACTCGTCGCGGCGGTCGCGGCGCTGCCGGGGCGCAAGCTGATCTTCACCAATGCCGACACGCCCTATGCGAAACGCGTGCTCGACCGGCTCGGGCTGGGGACCGCGTTCGAGGTGATCCACGACATCCACGCCACCGGCTATCGGCCCAAGCCCGACCCGCACGCCTATGACGGGCTGTGCGCGGCCTATGCGATCGATCCCGGACGGGCGCTGTTCGTCGAGGACATGGCACGCAACCTCGTGCCGGCCAAGGCGATCGGCATGACGACGGTGTGGGTCGACAACGGCTCCGAACAGGGGCCACGGCCGACCGCGCCCGACTATATCGACTATGTCATCACCGATGTCGGCGACTGGCTGACGCAGGTGGTCGCCGAACTGGGGGAAGCCGCATGACCGATCTGGCGCACATCATCGACGCCGGGTGGGAGGCGCGCGACAGCGTCTCGCCCGCCACCACCGGCGCATTGCGCGACGCGGTCGCCGCCGCCCTCGCCGGGCTCGATGCCGGGACGTTCCGTGTCGCGGCGCCGTCGCCTGCTGGCTGGCATGTCAACCAGTGGCTCAAAAAGGCGGTGCTGCTGTCGTTCCGGCTCAATCCCAATGCAGCCATCCCCGGCGGACCGGGCGGCACGCACTGGTGGGACAAGGTGCCGTCGAAATTCGAGCAGCTCGATTTCGACGCCGCCGGCTTCCGCGCGGTGCCCGGCAGCATCGTGCGGCGCGGGGCGTATATCGCGCCCGGCGTCGTGCTGATGCCAAGCTTCGTCAACATCGGTGCCTATGTCGGCGCGAACAGCATGGTCGACACCTGGGTAACGGTCGGCAGCTGCGCGCAGATCGGTGCCAACGTCCATCTGTCAGGCGGCGTCGGCATCGGCGGCGTGCTCGAACCGCTGCAGGCGAACCCGGTCATCATCGAGGACAATTGCTTCATCGGCGCGCGCTCCGAGGTGGTCGAAGGCGTCATCGTCGAACGCGGCGCGGTGCTGTCGATGGGGGTGTTCCTGTCGTCGACCTCGAAGATCATCGACCGCACGACGGGCGAAGTCTTCATCGGTCGCGTGCCGGCATATTCGGTGGTCGTGCCCGGCAGTATCGCGGGCAAACCGCTCCCCGACGGCTCACCAGGGCCGCATCTGGCCTGCGCGGTGATCGTCAAACGGGTGGATGCGCAGACGCGCGCGAAGACGGCGATTAACGAGTTGCTGCGGGATTAGGGTGGGGGTGGCGTGGTTTCGCCCCATTCATCGCCGTTCAAAAGCGTGGGAAGCCAACCTAAAAGCCGACCTTGATCACGGCACGATATAAGGCCATCGAGATATGCAGAGAGCGGCGGGCTTTCTGGCGGGGCATAAATGCGCGATGAATTGCGAAGGGCGCTGCTTCAAGGCGAGCAGGTGCTTTGGGAAGGTGGACCTTATAAGGGGCTGATCCTTCGCCCTATCGAAGCGTTCCTCATACCCTTCAGCCTTCTTTGGGGCGGCTTCGCCGTTTTTTGGAACGTCGGTGTCTGGTCCACTGACCAAGCAGTCTCTGACCTGCCTTTTAAGCTATTTGGACTACCATTTCTATTTGCCAGCCTATATATCACATTCGGTCGCTTCTTGATTGATATGAGGCTGCGGCGATACTTGCGGTACGCTGTTACAGATCGCCGTATCCTGATCTATAAGCTGGGTGGTAACGCAACATCCAAATCAGTCGACATCAAGCGCTTGCCAGCTATCGAACTAAACGAGCGACCGGACGGGTCTGGAACAATCCGTTTCGGTGCACCAATGAGTTTGTTTAGCAGTCAAAACTTTGGCATCTGGCAGCCGACATTCGATGCAACGCCGCAGTTTCTGCGTATCTCAAATGTCCGCTCCGTTTACGAACTAATCCAAGAGCAGAACGAGCACTAGCCACAGCCGATATGCGTCCAGACCTTCCCGGCCGCACCCGATGAACGAGCGTCCGCTATTTGCTGCTGGATGCCCGAAAGCGGCCGGACCGCTTCCCGCCCATTCCGGACCTGCGCCTCCACCTGCGCCAATCCTCAGTCCCACAGCCGCGTCACGCCAAAGCCATCGAACACCCGCTCGTTCGAGACCAGCACCAGTTCGTCGGCGAGCGACTGCGCGATCAGGAAGCGGTCGAACGGGTCTTTGTGCGCGATCTGCAGCGACCCGGCGAGGCGCGCGTGGCGCACGCTGATCGACAGTTCGGCAAAGTCCTGCGCGGCGACTACCGCTTCGAAATCCTGGGCAAGCAACGCCGCGCCGGGCAGCTTGCCGGTGCGGAATTTGGTCGTCACCTCCATTGCCGACGCGGCGCTGACCCACACACCGTTCGCCTCTTCGGCGATCGCGGTGCGGGCGGCGGCGGGCAGTGCGCCATCGCCGATCAGCCACCACAGCAACGCGTGCGTATCGAGCAGCAGCCTCAATCGCCGTTCCATGCGGCGAGTTCGTCGGCGCCGAGCGGTTCATCGAACCGCGCATCGATGGTGACAAGCCCACGCAGCGCGCCGAAGGTGCGGCGGCGCGGGGCATCGACCGGCACCAGCCGCACAACCGGGACCGCGCCCTTGGCAATCACCACCTCGCCGCCCGCAGTCGCGTCGGCGATCAGCTTCGACAGATTGGTTTTCGCTTCATGAACAGTGAAGACCGACATGCTTCAGCTCCTTAGCTAATGCCTTAGTCTATCTGGGCCGGAGCGGCGAGTCACGACATTTGCTCTGCAAAGCCACCACCCACTGTGGCTGCATGCCACAGGTCAAAACCGCACAGCGACAATACTGCCATCGACACCGGTGCGGCGGGCGACGATAACGCGGGGACGATGTGCGTACCCGTGTAACAATCAGACCGATGAGCAACGCCTGCATGAGATCGGACGAAGCATGTGGCGGCATTTGCCGGTCCAGTGTTCGTCTGGTCATGTATAATTATGGAGGGCAATAGATGTCGATTACCTTATCCCAATATGAGTTTGTCTATAACGCATTTTCGTTCACGCTCGCTGCAATGGCGGCGGCGACCCTGTTCTTCTGGATCAGCCGTTCGCAGGTCAGCAGCAATTACAAGACCGCGCTGACGATTTCGGGGCTGGTGACCGCGATCGCCGCCTATCATTACTTCCGCATCTTCAACAGTTGGGAAGCCGCCTATCTCGTCCGCAACGGCACGATCACGGTGACCGGTTTCGCGTTCAACGATGCCTATCGCTATGTCGACTGGCTGCTGACCGTGCCGTTGTTGTTGATCGAGCTGGTGCTGGTCATGCGCCTGTCGCAGGCGGAGACCACGTCGCGGTCGCTGCGCCTCGGTGCGGCTGCTGCATTGATGATCATCCTCGGCTATCCGGGCGAGATCGCCGCCGACAACGCGACGCGCGCGCTGTGGGGTACGCTGTCGACGCTGCCGTTCCTGTACATCGTCTGGACGCTGTTCAAGGGCCTTGGCGATTCGATCAACCGCCAGCCGGAAAGCGTCCGCGGCCTGATCAAGCAGGCGCGGCTGCTGACCTTTGCGTCATGGGGCTTCTACCCGCTGGTCTATATGCTGCCGTTCACCGGTCTTGGCGGCGGTGCGGTAACCACCGGCGTGCAGATCGGCTACACGCTCGCCGACATCATCTCGAAGGTCGGTTTGGGCATCCTCGTCTACAATATCGCCGTCCGCAAAAGTGCGGCCGAGCGTGACGACACGGCCACGGCGACGCACGCCGCAGCCCACGCATGATTCGCTCGCCCCGGCTTTGGCTTTGTGCCCTTGCCGGGGCGACGGTGCTTGCGATCAATAACCGATGCTGATGTACGGCTGGCTTCAAACACCGGCGGTGACGATCGCGGCCGGGTCCGCGATCGCGCTGCTCGGGTTGCCGCACGGCGCAATGGACCTGCAAGTCCTCGCGCGGTCGTACCGGACCGGGCGGCAGCGCTTCGCCGGTGTCACTGCGCTGTACCTGACTTGCGCCGCGGTCATGGCGCTGGCGTGGTGGGTGGCCCCGGTGGCCGCGCTGGCGTTCTTCCTGCTGATCGCGGTGGTGCATTTCGGCGAGGATTGGCAGGCGGCCGAACAGCCGTTCCTGCAGCATGGCATGGCGCTCGCGCTGCTCGCCACCCCCGCGCTGCTTCACAAGGCCGCGACCGCCGCGATTTTCGTCGCACTGACCGGCACCCCCGCGGCGGTGTTGCTTGCGGACGCCCTGCTGATGGTGGCGCCCGTCGCGCTGGTCGTGGCCGTCACCGCGATTGCCGCAATGGCCGCCAATGGCGCGTACGGGACGGCTGCGAGCGCAGTCCTCAGCCTTGCGGCGCTGGCAGTGCTGCCCCCGGCGCTGGGGTTCGCGGTCTATTTCTGCCTGTTCCATTCGCCGCAGCATTTCGCCCAGCGGTTGCGCCTGCTCGGCTGGTCGCGCGCCCGGCAATGGCTGCCGGTGGTGGTCCCGGTCACCGCGCTGGCGTGCGCGATCGTCGCTGGACTATTCGCGGTGGTGCCCGCAACGGGTGTGTCGGCGCGCTTCGTCGCGGCGATCTTCATGACGCTGTCGGTGTTGACGCTGCCGCATGTCGCAGTGCCGATCCTGCTCGATGCGGGCCTCAGCCGATGGCAGCCACGACGGCGGGCGAGGTCCATTGCATCGGGCCGTTGACGCGCCACACCTCGCGGCCCTTCGCATCGTACAGGATGGAGAGCGGCAGGCCCTTCGCACCGAGCGCCTGCGGGATCGCGCCGGGCTGGTCGAGATAGGGGGCAACGGTCTTGAACCGCCCCGGCGTGAAGAACTTGTCGACCGCGCGCCAGCCCTCGAGGTCGGCGCTGATCGCCAGCACGGTGACGCTGCCTGCCTTGGCCTTGGCCAGCGCGTCGAGTTCGGGCATCTCGGCCTTGCACGGCGCGCACCACGTCGCCCACAGATTGACCAGCACCGGCTTGCCCCGGAACGCGGCGAGAGTGGTCGGCTTGCCGCCCCTGGCCTCGAACGGATCGGTGGGGGCGGCGGACCCGGCACGGCTGCGGTCGATCTTGCCCAGCGCTGCGCCTTGCGGCGACTTCGGCTTTGGCATATCCGCAGCCGCGACGCCGCCTGCGATCAGTCCGGCGACAAGGAGCGATCCGATAACCACGCGCACCGTCAATTCCAATCAATTATGGGGCGGCCGTTTCGGCGGCGGCCCGGCCGATGTGATGCGCGAGATAAACGCCTCGCTGCCGGTTGACCAGCGCATGTGGCAACAGGACCTTGCCGGCTCGAAGGCGCATGTCGCGATGCTCGGCGAAACCGGCATCCTCAGCCGTGCCGATGCCGCCGTTATCGATGCCGGGCTCGATTTCATCCATGCGAGCTTTTTCGATACCGCGACGCGCGCATTCAAGGGGCTGGGCGACGTCGGTGCCGATGTCGAGGACATCCATATGTTCTTCGAAAGCCGCCTGACCGAAGTCGTCGGGCCGGTCGGCGGGCGGCTGCACACCGCACGGTCGCGCAACGACCAGGTGGCGACCGATTTCAAGCTGTGGGTGCGCGACGCGATCGACAAGATCGACGCCGGGCTGGCGACGTTCCAGGCGGCGTTGCTGGCCCGTGCGGAGGCCGATGCCGCAACGGTGATGCCGGGCTTCACCCATCTGCAGATCGCGCAGCCGGTGACGCTCGGGCATCATTTGATGGCCTATGTCGAGATGACGCGGCGCGACCGCGGGCGCTTTGCCGATTGCCGGAAGCGGTTGAACGAGTGCCCGCTGGGTGCAGCGGCGCTGGCGGGAACCGGCTTTTCGATCGACCGCGACATGACCGCCGAGGCACTGGGTTTCGACCGGCCGACGGCGAACTCGCTCGACAGCGTGTCGGACCGCGACTTTGCACTCGAATTTCTCAGTGCGGTGACGCTGACGGGGTTGCATCTGTCGCGGCTCGCGGAGGAAATCGTCATCTGGGCGAGCCAGCCGTACGGCTTCGTCGTGCTGCCCGATGCGTTTTCGACCGGTTCGTCGATCATGCCGCAAAAGCGCAATCCCGACGCCGCCGAACTGGTGCGCGGTCATAGCGGGCGGCTGCTCGGCTGCCTGACGGCGCTCGCGGTGACGATGAAGGGCCTGCCGCTGGCGTATTCGAAGGACATGCAGGACGACAAGCCGCCGGTGTTCGAAGCCTATGATCTGCTCGCGCTCAGCCTTGCCGCGATGACCGGGATGGTGGCCACGATCCGCTTCAACGACAGTGCGATGCGTGCTGCTGCGATGCAGGGCTATTCGACCGCGACCGACCTTGCCGACTGGCTGGTGCGCGAGGCCGATGTGCCGTTCCGCGAGGCGCACCATATCACCGGGCAGGCGGTCCGCGCCGCCGAAGCCGCCGGCGTCGGCCTCGCCGACCTCAGCCTCGGCGCGCTGCAGGCGATCGACACTCGGATCGATGCGCGCGTCTTCGATGTGCTGTCGGTCGATGCGTCGGTTGCCAGCCGCACCAGCTTTGGCGGGACCGCCCCGGCGAACGTCCTCGCCGCGGTCGCTGCCGCACGGGCGCAGCTGTGAAGCGCGCGCTGCTGCTCCTGCTGCTGTGCGCGGCGTGCGGTAAGCGCGGCGTGCTCGAGGCGCGCCCGGGCCATGTCGCGCGGCCACTGCCCTATGCCGTGACCACGGCACCGACGCCCGACCAGCAGCTGACGCGCGCGACCCAGGCCGCGCCGCGCCGGGTCGACGATCCGCTGACGCGGTCGGAGGAGCGCCAGCCCGACAAATTCGACCTGCCGCCGAAGCGCTGAGGCGATGGATCATTTCACCGAACGGAACGGCGTGCTGTTCGCCGAAGACATCGACCTTGAAACGCTCGCGGCGGCGGTCGGCACGCCATTCTATTGCTATTCGACCGCAACGATCGAACGCCATTACCGCGTTTTCGCCGAAGCGCTGGCGGGCATCGACAACCCGCTGATCGCCTATGCGGTCAAGGCCAATCCCAATCTGAGCGTCATCGCAACGCTGGCGCGTGCGGGTGCCGGCGCGGACGTGGTGTCGGTCGGCGAACTGCGCCGCGCGGTCGCTGCCGGGGTGCCCGCCGACCGCATCGTGTTTTCGGGCGTCGGCAAGACCGAAGCCGAAATGGCGCAGGCACTCGACACCGGCATCTATCAGTTCAACGTCGAATCGGAGGAGGAGCTGGGCGTGCTCAGCCGCACCGCGACCGCGCTCGGCCGCACCGCGGCAGTGGCACTGCGCGTCAATCCGGGTGTCGACGCGCTGACGCACGCGAAGATTTCAACCGGCGGGCACGAGAACAAGTTCGGCATCCCGCTGGCGCGCATCCCCGCCGCCTATGCGCTCGCCGCGACGCTGCCCGGTTTGCGCCCCGTCGGCATCGGCGCACATATCGGCAGCCAGTTGACCAGCCTTGCCCCGCTCGAGGCGACGTTCGCGCGGCTCGGGCAACTGGCGGCGACGCTCCGCGCGCAGGGCAATCCGGTCGAGCGCATCGACCTCGGCGGCGGGCTCGGCATTCCGTACAAGGCGGGCGAACCCGCGCCGCCGACGCCCGCCGATTACGGCGCGATGGTCGTCCGCGCGACGCAGGGCTGGGGCGTGCGGCTGCTGTTCGAGCCCGGGCGGATGATCGTCGGCAACGCCGGGATCCTGGTGGCGCGCGTCATCACCGTGAAGTCGGGGGCGTCGAGCCGCTTCGTCGTCGTCGATGCCGCGATGAACGACCTGCTGCGCCCGACGCTGTACAATGCGTGGCACGACATCCGCAGCGTCCGTCCGCGTTCCGGCACGATGACCGCGACCGTGGTCGGCCCGGTCTGCGAAAGCGGCGATACTTTTGCCGAAGACCGCGCGCTCGCCCCGCTCGAACCCGGCGACCTCGTGGCGTTCATGACCGCCGGGGCGTACGGCGCGACCATGGCATCGACCTACAATAGCCGTCCGCTGGTTCCCGAAGTGCTGGTCGACGGCAATAATTACGCCGTCGTGCGTCCACGTCCCGACCTTGATGCGTTGATCGGGCTCGACCGCATTGCCCCGTGGCTTAAGGAGACCGGATGACCATTCGCCCCGTCCGCACCGCAGTTTTCCCCGTTGGCGGCATGGGCACGCGCTTCCTGCCCGCGACCAAGGCGGTGCCCAAGGAACTGCTGCCGATCGTCGACAAGCCGCTGCTGCAATATGCCGTCGAGGAGGCGCTGAGCGCCGGGATCGAGCGGATGGTGTTCGTCACCGCGCGCGGCAAGGGCGCGCTCGAGGACTATTTCGATATCGCGGGCGAACTCGTCGCCAGCCTGACCGCCAAGGGCAAGACCGCCGAACTCGCGGTGCTCGCCGAAACGCAGCTCGAGCCGGGCCGCGTCGTCTATGTCCGTCAGCAGGAGCCCGCCGGGCTGGGCCATGCGGTGTGGTGTGCGCGCGCAATCGTCGGCGACGAGCCGTTCGCGGTGCTGCTGCCCGACGAACTGCTCTGGTCGCCCGAACTGCCCTGCCTCAAGGCGATGAACGACGCCTATCTCGAAGTCGGCGGCAATGTCATCGCGGTGCTCGAAGTGCCCGCCGACCATACCGACCGCTTCGGCATCGTCGATCCGGGCGCGACGCGCGGCCTGCTGACCGAGGTCAGGGGGCTGATCGAAAAGCCCAAGTCGAACCCGCCGTCGCGGCTGGCGGCGATCGGGCGCTATATCCTGCAGCCCGAGGTGATGACGCATCTGGCGGCGCACAAGCGCGGCGCGGGCGGCGAGATCCAGCTGACCGACGCGATGGCCAAATTGATCGGCGTGCAGCCGTTCCATGCGCTGACCTTTACCGGGCAGCGCTTCGATTGCGGCGACAAGGCGGGCTATGTCACCGCCAATATCGCGCTGGCGCTCGAACGCGCCGATGTCGGCCCGCAGGTCGCCGCCTATCTGGCGAGCCGGGGGTAGCCATCGACGCGCTGCCGATCTTCGTCGATGTGCGCGGGCGCCCGGTGCTGCTCGTCGGCGACGGCGACGCGGCGGATGCCAAGGCCCGGCTGATCGCGGCCGCCGGCGGTGTCGTCGTGCGCACGGCGGATGCTGCGACGCGGCTGGCGTTCGTGGCGCTCGACGATGTTGCCGAAGCGGGTGCGGTGGCGGAGCGGCTGCGGGCGGGCGGCATGCTGGTCAATGTCGTCGACAAGCCCGCGCTGTGCGACTTTTCGGTTCCCGCGATCATCGACCGAGCGCCCGTGCTCGTCGCGGTCAGCAGCGGCGGCGCGTCCGCCAGCCTGTCGAAGGCGTTGCGCGAACGGCTCGAGGCGTTGCTGCCCGCAGGGCTCGGCGCGCTGGCGCAGGCGATCCTAGGCGCGCGCGCCGCAGTCGCGGTCACCCACCCGACCGTCGGGGCGCGGCGGCAGCTGTGGGACCGGGCGCTTGCGCCTGGCGGGCCGCTCGATCCGCTCGCCGACCATGCCGATCCGGCTGCGGCGATCGCGGCGCTCGGGACGACGGCGGCGAGTGCCGACCGGCTCGATGTCATCGCGCTCGCATCATCCGACGCCGACGAGCTGACGCTGCGGCAACTTCGCCTGCTGGCACAGGCCGACACGGTCTATCATGACGCACAGGTGCCACCCGCGATCCTCGACCGCGCCAGGCGCGATGCGGCGCGCGTCATGGGCGCGCCGCCAGAGGTGCTGCCGCCGGGGCGATCGATTTATCTGAACCTTTGCGTTGCAGCCGCGCCCGAAAGCTAAACCACCGCGCCGAACAACCTTCCGACGCCCGCGGTCACCGCCATCGCCAGCGCCCCCCAGAAGACCACGCGGACCGTCGCCCGCCCCAGCGGTGCCCCGCCGGTCTTGGCCCCCGCCGCGCCGAGCCCGGCGAGCACCAGCAGCGCCACCCCGACCACGGCGTACAACAGCACGGCGGGCGGCGCGACCAGCACCGCGAGCACCGGCCAGACGCCGCCGATGGTAAAGGTCGCCGCCGACGCGAGTGCTGCCTGCACCGGATTGGCGCTCGACACCTCGGTGATCCCCAGCTCGTCACGGGCATGCGCGCCGAGCGCATCCTTCGCCATCAGCTGGGCGGCGACCTGGTGCGCCAGCGCACGGTCGAGGCCGCGTCCGACGTAAATGTCGGCGAGCTCCTGCGCTTCGCCGTCGGGGTCGGTGATCTGCTCGAGCCGCTCGCGGTGCAGGTCGGCGGCTTCGGTGTCCGACTGCGAGCTGACCGAGACATATTCGCCCGCCGCCATCGACATCGCGCCCGCCACCAGTGCGGCGATCCCGGCGAGCAGCACCTGGCGTCCGGCAGGGTTCGCCGCCGCGACGCCGACGATGACGCTCGCCGTCGACAGCACGCCGTCGTTCGCCCCGAGCACGGCGGCGCGCAACCAGCCGATGCGGGTGATGAAGTGGTTTTCGTTGGGCTGGGCGATTATCGCGCTTCCCCGGACGGCGCAGGCGTCACCGGCACCGGCGTCGCCTGTTGCAGGACCAGCTGCCACCGCCCGTCGCGGCGCACCAGCATGTCGGCGAAGCGGTAATGGGTGCTTCCACGATGCCCCTTGTAGCTGCCCACGATGTCGTCGATCCCGGTGACAAGCGCCGCATCGCCGTACAGCTGGACGATCATGGCGCTCGGCTTGATCGTCTCCGGGCGGATATCGCGCCGCGCAAACAGGCCGATATCGTCGGCCCGGTCGACGCGGCGGCCGTCTTCGGTATGGACATGGAATTCGGGCGCATAGAAGCGTTCGAGGAACGCCGTGTCACCGTCGATCCGCGCCTGACGCCACGCGAGTTCGAGGCGCACGATCTCGCGCTCGTCGGGGCTTGCGGGAACGGCAGCAGGGGCGGCAGCAGCCAGTGCCAGAAGGATCGCCAACACCGCGCTAGGCCTCCAGCTCGCTGTCCCAGTACAGATAGTCGCGCCACGTTGCGTGCAGATAGTGCGGCGGGAACGCGCGGCCATGTTCCTGCAGCTGGTGCGTGTTGGGCTGGAACGCGCGATGGTTGAGGCTCATGTGCGCCTCCGCCGGCGTCCGCCCGCCCTTGCGCAGGTTGCACGGCGCGCATGCGGTCGTGACATTCTCCCACGTCGTGCGCCCGCCATAGGCGCGCGGGACAATATGGTCGAACGTCAGGTCGTGGCCCGCGCCGCAATATTGGCAGGCGAACTTGTCGCGCAGGAACAGGTTGAACCGCGTGAACGCCGGGTGCGTCGCGGGCTTCACATATTGGCGCAGCGCGATCACCGACGGCAGCTTCATCGCAAAGCTCGGCGAGCGGATCTCGCGGTCATATTGCGCGACGATATCGACGCGCTCGAGGAACGCCGCCTTGATTGCGGTCTGCCACGACCACAGGCTGAGCGGATAATAGGATAGCGGGGTGTAGTCGGCGTTCAGGACCAGCGCCGGGCAGCTTTCGGGCGGCGACAGCACATTGGGATGATACACACACCGCTCCTTTGTTGCCGGAGCGGCCGCTGTTTCGCCGAAGCCCTGTCGCACTCAAGACCGCGTCGTCGTGCGGCCGTCCTGTTCGTCCACGTCCTTTACAACACATCGTGTGTCGGTCGTATGACACCACTTGATATAGGGTGCCGTCAAGAGTGCAGCAACGCCAGCGCTCAGTCGCCGGGCGGCCCTTCCGGCGCGGCGCCGTCGATCGGGTGCGCGGCGACGAACTGGCGGAACAGCCGCGGCAGCTGGCGCAGCGCGCGCGTGTTGGCGACGATCCAGTCGGCGAGCCGCGCCTCCGGCCCCAGCTCGGCGCGCATCCAGTCGCGCACGAACGGCGCGGCGATCTCCCACATGTTGACGTGCGGATCGAGGCCGAGCGCCACGCCTTCGACCATCACCATCGTCTTTTGCAGCAGCAGCAGGTGCGGCTGCACCGCCATGTCGAACGCCCGCGTGATCGCGAACAGCCCATCGAGGAGATTGGCGATCGAGATATCGCGCGCCGCCAGCCCGCGGATCGGTTCGCCCACCGCACGCAGCGCGGTGGCGAACTCGCCGACGTCGTGGTGGCCCGGCACATAGCCCGCCTCGAAATGGATTTCGGCGACGCGGCGGTAATTGCCCATCAACAGCCCGTAGATGATCTCGGCCAGATAGACGCGCGCGCGGCGGTCGAGCCGTCCCATGATGCCGAAGTCGATGACCCCGATGCGTGCGCTGCCGTCCGCGCCGGGCAGCACGAGCAAATTGCCTTGGTGCAGGTCGGCGTGGAAAAAGCCGTCGGCGATCGCCTGCCGCAAAAAGCTGCGCACCAGCGTCGCCGCCAGCGCGCGGTGATCGATCGACAGCGCGGCGACCTTGGTGCTGTCGGACAGCTTGACGCCGTCGACCCAGTCGATCGTCAGCACGCGCCGCGTGGTGCGCGCCCAATCGACGCCGGGCACGACGAAATCGGGCTCGGCGGCCATTGCGGCCTTGAGTTCCGATGCCGACGCTGCCTCACGTTGCAGGTTGAGTTCGGCGAGCGTCCAGCTTTTGAAGCTGGCGATCACCGCACGCGGCCGCAGCCGTGCCGCCTCGCCGCCCTGCCGCTCGACACGAACGGCCGCCCACTCATAGGTTTCGATCGCCTGCGCCAGCCCGCGTTCGATGCCGGGGCGCAGCACCTTGACCGCAACGTCGCGACCGTCGCTGGTCACCGCGCGGTGGACCTGCGCGATCGATGCCGCGCCGACTGCGACCGGGTCGATCGAGCGGAACAGCAGCGCGGTCCGCCCCGCGAACGCTTCGTCGAGCGCGGCTTCGATCTGCGCGAACGGCAGCGGCGGCAACGCATCCTGCAGCCGCGTCAGGTCGAGCGCGGCGGCCGCGCCGATCAAATCGGGACGCGTCGCGAGCGCCTGCCCCAGCTTGATCGCCGCCGGACCGATCGCCTCGAACGCATCGGCATAGGCAGGGGCGGCGGGCTGCCGCGTCCCCAGCCGCGCCAGCCGCGCGAGGCGGCGCACGCCCAGCGGCACGTCGGGCGCATTCTCCAGACCGCGCAGCGCGCCGTGCCGCGCCAGCGTCCGGCCCCAGCGCAGCAACCGCCAGCCATGAACGATTCCGCTCGTCACAACGGCGCTACAGCTTCCAGCCGCTGTGGATCGCCACCAGCCCGCCCAGAATCGGTCGCGTCGTCACCCGCGCAAACCCCGCTGTACCGATCATCGCGGCAAACTCGGCCATCGGCGGAAACCGCCGGATGCTTTCGACGAGATAGCGGTACGCCTCCTCGTCGCGCGCGACGAGCTTGCCGATCTGCGGCACCATACGGTGCGAATAGGCATCATAGACGCGCCCGAACCCCGGCCATTCGGTCGTCGAGAATTCAAGGCAGAAGAACCGCCCGCCGAACTTCAGCACGCGGTGCGCCTCGCGCAAGGCGGCGGGAATATCGGTGACGTTGCGGATGCCGAACGCGATCGTATAGGCGTCGAAGGTGGCGTCGGCGAAGGTCAGCGTCTCGGCGTTCTGCTGGATCCAGACCAGCCCGTCGAGGTTGCGCTTGGCGGCGCGCGCCTGCCCGACTTCGAGCATCGCGGGGTTGATGTCGGCGACGGTGACGTGCGCGCCTGCCTTCGCCAGCCGGAACGCGATGTCGCCGGTGCCGCCCGCCATGTCGAGGATCGCCTCGCCGCCGCGCGGACGCACCATGCGGACGAACTCGTCCTTCCAGCCGCGGTGCAGCCCACCCGACATCAGGTCGTTCATGATGTCGTAGCGCTTGGCCACGCGCTCGAACACGCTGGTCACCCGGCGGGTTTTCTCTTCCGGATCGACTTGCTGGAAGCCGTAGCTGACGGTGTCGGTCATGCGACGTGCCTTAGCCGAGCGTTGCGTCAGCGGCAAACACGCCATATGCCGCGCCCATGCCCGAACTTCCTGAAGTCGAGACGACGGTGCGGGGCTTGCGGCGCGTTCTCGACGG
>Ga0209724_1001138_pt1 | contig 24583 bp, 24 predicted proteins | sample grotaG_FD_184143 | JGI IMG/M metagenome (GOLD analysis project Ga0209724, IMG submission 184143) | Glacier valley bacterial and archeal communities from Borup Fiord, Nunavut, Canada, to study Microbial Dark Matter (Phase II) -... | ecosystem: Environmental > Aquatic > Freshwater > Ice > Glacier ...
TGGCCGAAGACAACGTCGTGAACCAGAAGCTGGCGCTGCGGCTGCTGCAGCAGATGGGCTATCGCGCCGACCTGGCGAGCAACGGCATCGAGGCCGTCGAGTCGGTCGAGCGCCAGGCCTACGATGTCGTGCTGATGGACGTGCAGATGCCCGAGATGGACGGCCTCGACGCGACGCGACGGATCCGCGCGCTCGGCGGTGTGCACGCCGGCGTGCGCATCGTCGCGATGACCGCCAATGCGATGCAGGGAGACCGCGAGATGTGCTTGAAAGCCGGGATGGACGACTACCTCACCAAGCCGATCCGCGTCGAGAGCCTGGTCGAGGCGCTCCACGCCGTGCGTGCGTGCGAGGTGCGCTGAATGGCCGCACCGATCATCGACGCCGCCACCTTCGCCGAGCTGCAGACCAGCGCCGGCGTGGACTTCGTCGGCGAGCTCGTCGACACCTTCCTCGAGGAGGCGCCGATCATGCTGGCCGAGATGAAGAGCGCGCTCGCCGCCGGCCAGGCCGAGACGTTCCGGCGCGCCGCGCATTCGCTCAAGTCGAACGCCCACACCTTTGGCGCGCTCTTGCTCGGCGCAACGGCGCGCGAGCTCGAGCTCGGCGGCCTCGATGCGGGCAGGCAGCCCGGTGCGCTCGATCGCCTCGACCAGGACTACGGGCGCGCCCGCGCCGCGCTGATGGGCTTGCGCGATGGCTGACCTGCGTTACGCACCGGCGCGTCTTCTCGTCGCCGACGACAACAAGGTCAATCGGCTGCTGATGACGAGGAACCTCGAGTTGCAGGGACACACGGTCCAGTCGGCGGCGAACGGCCGGATCGCGCTCGAGATGCTGCGCGCCGCGAGCTTCGACCTCGTCCTGCTCGACATGGAGATGCCCGAGATGGACGGCTTCCAGGTGCTCGAACAGCTTGCCGCCGATCGGGCGCTGCGCGACGTGCCGGTGATCGTCACCTCGTCGCTCGAAGGTCTGGGCAACATCGTCCGCTGCATCGAGCTCGGCGCCGAGGACTACCTGTCGAAGCCGGTCAACGCCGTGCTGCTCAAGGCGCGAATCGGCGCCTGTCTCGAGAAGAAGCGCCTGCGCGACCAGCAAAAGGAGCTCGTGCGCCGCTTCGCGACGCCCGAGGTCGCCCAGGACCTGCAGCAGTCGGGCTTCGCGCTCGAAGGCCGGCGCGTGCGCGGCACGGTGATGTTCTGCGACATCCGCGGCTTCACGGCGCTGGTCGAATCGCAGCCGCCCGAGGAGACGATCGAGCTCCTCAACACCTACTACACGCTGATGTTCGACGCGATCAGCGGCCACGGCGGCGTCGTCAACCAGATGATCGGCGACGGCCTGATGGCGATCTTCGGCGCGCCGCTGCCGCTGCCTGATCACGCCGCCGCGTCGGTGCGCGCGGCGCTCGAGATGATCGAGATGATCGAGCTGTTCGGCGCCGAGCGGAGCGAAGCGGGCCGGGCGCCGATCCGGATCGGCATCGGCATCGCGACCGGCGAGATGGTCGCCGGCTACACCGGCACGCAACAGCGTGCGACCTACACCTGTATCGGCGACACGGTCAACCTCGCGGCCCGGCTGGAGGCGCACACCAAGGTCGCGAAGCGGGAAATCCTGATCGATCCGGCGACCCGCGCCGAACTCGACGGCAGCTGCACGGTCGAGGCGCTGGGTCCGGTCGCGTTCCGCGGCAAGGCCGCGGACGTCGAGGTGTTCGCGGTGTCGGCCGCGTGAAGCGCTACCTGCCGGCCGGCGCGGTCGGGGCGACGTTGAGGAACGGAATCGGCGCGCTGCCGTAGACGTTGACCGGCAGCACGCCGTTCCATGCCTTGGCCTGCGTCATCGCGACTTCGATGCGGCGCAGCTCGAGCACGTCCTTGTTCTGCGCCAGCGCCGCGTTCTGGATCTTGAGCGCGTCGGCCTGGGCCGTCGCGACCTTGAGGTTGGCATAGGCCTCGCCGTCGGCCTTGGCGCGCAATGCATTGGCCTCGGCCTCGGCGATCGCGAACTTCTGCTTCTGCTCGGCCTCGACCGTCTTCAGCTTGTTCTCGGCGCCGAGCCTGAGCTGCTCCTGCGTGACCTTCTCGTTGATCGCATGCATGTACGAATCCGAGAAAGCGAAGTTGCGCATGTCGATGTTGATGACCTGCGCGCCGTACAGCGTGAGCTTTTCGCGCAGCGCGGCTTAGATGTCGTTCGACACCTTCGATCGCTGGGCGATCAGGTCGGGTGCCGTGTACTTCGCCGTCACCGCCTTGAAGATTTCCTGCGTCGCCGTCTGCACGTACGACGAGAGGTTGCCGTCGTGGGAATACTTCTCGAAGACCTCGGCGACGCGGTCGGTGGCGATGCTGTATCGCACCGTCAGACTCACCTTCACCGGCTGGGTGTCGCTGGTGCTGCCTTCGGCGTTCTCGATGTTCGCGGTCTCGGCGCGAATGCTGAAGTTCGACAGCTTCTGCCAGGGCGGCAGCAGAGCCAGGCCTTCGTTCTCGATGCCCACGATCCGGCCGAACTGCGTGACGACGCCGCGGCTGCCGGTCGGCACTGAATAGAACGGCCAGATCAGGACCAGCACGACGACGAACGCGACCGCGGCCACGATTTACTTGACCCGACCCGGGCTGAAGCGGCCGGCACCATCGCCGTCCCGCGCCGTCGGGTTGCGCAGCGGGTCGATCACGATCGGGTCCGGCTGCCGCGGGCGCTCACGACCCGGCGCGCACCAGCCGCAGCGGGAACTTCGCCTCGCCGAGGTTGGCCTTGACCTTGCCGTTGGCGAAGCTCACGAGCCAGGCGTTGAGGTTGTCGTCGCTGCCGGCCTTCGTGGCCCAGAAGGGCAGGGCCGGCGTGGCCGGGAACGCCATCGAATCGATGCGGGGCTTCTTCTTCGTCATGTCGACCAGGCCGACGAGCTCTTCGCGCGACGGGATGCGCCAGCCCTTGCCGACGCCCGAGACTGCCGCCTTTGCGCCGGCGAACTTGACCTTCAGCAGCTTGCCCTTGCAGGTCTTGCCGTCCCATGCCATGCCCTCGGCGCAACGCCGCCAGGTGAGCTTGGTGGTGGTGTCGGTGACCTCCTGGCCGTCGGCCGAGATCGTGAAGCGGCCCTGAGCCTGACTCGAGGCGGCAGCCAGCGCGAGCAGCGAGAGCGCCGAAAGCGCCGCGAGGCGGGAGCCGAAAGTGGCCAGTCGAAACAGCGTCATGGGAGCTCCGTCATCTGCGTCGAGGCCGATGCGAAGCGCAAGGGCAGCTCGATTATAGAAATGACTTGCGCCGGCATCGCGCCGCCGCCACCGGTGTCGCCCGGCGCTTCCGCTCGGTTGGGTATGGACCTGTGACCGCGAGGCGAGGATGCTGGGCGCCGAGTCAACCGGGAGATCGCCATGGCCATCGACGAAGCGAAGCTGAGCGACTTCATGGGCAGGCCAGCCGCTCACCGCCGAGGCGCTCGCCGGGCGCACCGAGACCGATCCGCGCTACGTTCGCGAGTGGCTCTCGGCGCAAGCCGCGAGCGGCTAAGTGACCTACGACCCGAAGGGCGACGTTTTCAGCCTGAGCGAAGAGCAGGTGTTCGCGCTCGCCGTCGAAGGCAGCCCGGCCTTCATCCCGGGCGCGTTCCAGGTCGCGGTCGCGCAATTCAAGGCGATCCCGAAGATGATGCAGGCCTTTCGCACCGGCCTTGGCCTCGGCTGGCATGAGCACGACGCAGCGCTCTTCCACGGCACCGAGCGCTTCTTCCGGCCGGGCGACGCGGCCAACCTCGTCTCGAGCTGGCTTCCGGCGCTCGACGGCATCGAGGCTCGCTGCAGGCCGGCGCCCACGTCGCCGACGTCGGATGCGGTCACGGCAGGCCGGCGAACAGCGCCTGCGCGGCGTCGTCACCGAGGGCGGCTTCACGCGCTTTCGGCGCACCACCGAGACGCCTTTCAACCCGGTCTTCGAAGCCGGGCCCTGATCGGCCCTCCGTCGGCCGCGGCCCGCCGGCCGGCCGTTGCGTATCCTTGCGCGAGGGAGCAGGGAGCGCATGGACACGGAGATCCTCGTCATCGGCGCCGGGCCGGCCGGGCTGGCGTCGGCGAAGTCGCTGGCCGACGCCGGCCGCCGCGTCGCCGTCATCGACAAGGCCGACCGCGTCGGCGCTTCGTGGCGATCGCACTACGAGCGGCTGCACCTGCACACGGTGAAGGCGCTCTCGGCGCTGCCGGGCGTGCCGTTCGCGGCGCACTTGCCGAAGTACGTGCCGCGACAAGGCATGGTCGACTATCTCCAGGACTACGGCGAGCGTGCCTGCATCGCGCCGCACTTCGGCGCCGAGGCGAAGACGATCGTGCCGGGCGAGGGCGGCGGCTGGGTCACGACGACGGTCGACGGACGGTCGTTCCGTTCGCGCGCGGTCGTCGTCACGACCGGCGCCAACAACATCCCGTTCCTGCCGGCGATCGACGGCGACGATGTCTTCGCCGGCCGCATCCTGCACAGCCGCGACTACCGCAGCGGCGCGGCCTTCGCCGGCGGGCGCGTGCTCGTCGTCGGCATGGGCAACACCGGCGCCGAGATCGCGCTCGACCTCGCCGAGCACGGCGCGACGGTCGCGCTCTCGGTGCGCTCGCCGGTCAACATCGTCCACCGCGATGTGCTCGGCCGGCCGACGCAGAAGACCGCGATGGCGCTGGCGCGGCTGCCGCAGCCGATCGGCGACTGGCTCGCGGCCTTTCTCTGCGACGTCACCGTCGGCGATCTCGGCCGGCTCGGGCTCGTGCGCTCGCAGGTCTCGCCGATGCGCCAGCTGCGCGAGGACGGCCACACGGCGGTGATCGATGTCGGCACGCTGGCGCGCCTCAGGTCGGGCGAGATCACGGCGTATCCGGGGATTGCCGCGCTCACGCCGACGGCAGCGCGTTTCGTCGATGGACGCTCGGTTGAGATCGACACCATCGTTCTCGCGACCGGCTACCGCGCGGGCATCGAGGCGATGTTTCCCGCGAGCACCGTGCCCGTCGACGCCACCGGCCTGCCGACGCAGCTCGCCGGCGACGGCGCGCTCGCCGGCATCTACTTCGTCGGCTTCGACACACGCCAAGCCGGCGGCCTGCTGCGCACGATCGGGCTGCAGGCCAAAGCGCTCGCCCGGCTCGTGCCGAAGGCCCTTGCGCCGATCGTCTAGTGGTCGCGAGCCGAACCCGGTTCTTCAACGCCGTGCCCGTTTCCTGCGCGCTGATGTTGGCCAGCGTTGCCTCTGCGATGTGCGCCAGCGCCTCCTGCGTGAGAAACGCAGGGCCACCTTACCGTCCATGCCTTTATCCTTGGCGCAAAAACGAGGTCGAGCGTGAGCCCCAGCGAGATCGCCAACTACGCCGTCGAGGCGACGACGAACATCCAGATCCTGCAAAGCCTGCTGCTGGTCGCGACGATCGCCGTCGTGCTTGTGGTGGTGCTGTACGCGCGTCAGCGCCGCAGGACACGTGCCTTCGTCCGCCGCGACGCGCAACATGCGCGCAACCTCGCCGCGCGCTCGGAGGAGATCACGCGGCTCGAGGCACGGATCGCCGACTACGTCGAGATGGAAGAGGGCGTCGAGGAGCTGAAGAACGAGGTGCGCCGCGCCGACGCGATCCGCGGCAAGAGCGAGGAGCGTCTGCGCCAGCAGAACGCCGAGATCGAGCGCGTGAAGGCCGAGGCGGTCGGTCGCATGGCCGAGCTCGAACGGCTGAGGAAGATCGTCGAGCACGTCGACGGGCTCTGAGGACCACATGCGCCACGTCCTCTTCGCCCTCCTGCTCGCCGTGTCCGCTTCGGCAGGCGCCGCGGAGCCGGTGACGCTGGTCGCGGCCGACGGCGTCAAGGTCTTCGGCACGCTCTGGCGCGCGGCGGGAGCGAAGCCGCCGCTGGTCCTCGCATTCCATCAGGCCGGCTCGAGCGCCGGCGAATACGAGCCGATCGCGCCGCGCCTCGTCGCCGCGGGCTACACGGTGCTGGCCATCGACCAGCGCTCGGGCGACGCCATGTACGGGCCCAATCGCACCGCCCGCGCGTTCGGCCGCGAGGCGAGCTACGACGAGGCGCTGCCCGACCTCGAGGCTGCGCTCGCATGGGGACGCGCCGAGGCGAAGGGCGCGCCGGTCGTCGTCGTCGGCTCGAGCTATTCGGCGGCGCAGGTGTTCGTGCTCGCGGCGGCGCATCCCGGCGACATCGCCGCGCTGGTCGCGTTCTCTCCGGGCGAGTACCTTGCAAGGCCGCACGAGGTCGCACGCGCCGCGGCGAAGGTCAGCGTGCCGGTGTGGATCGACCAGGCGTCGAGCGCCGCGGAGATCGGCCGCTCGGCGGCGATCCTCAAGGCCGTGAAGAGCGCGGACAAGACGCAGTTCGTCGGCAAGGCGACGTCGATCCACGGCGCGTCGACATTGCGTTCCGACAAGAACCCGTCCGGCGCCGAAGCCCAATGGACCGCCTTGCTCGCGTTCCTCAATCGCGTCGCCGGCGTGCGCTGATCTCGTGGCGGCAGGGAGCGACGCATGACGACATCCGTTTCTTCGCAGACCCAGTGCTGCATCGCCGGCGGCGGGCCCGCCGGCATGATGCTCGGCTACCTCCTCGCGCGCGCCGGCGTGCGCACGGTGGTGCTCGAGAAGCACGGCGACTTCCTGCGCGACTTCCGCGGCGACACGGTGCATCCGTCGACGCTGCGCGTGATGGACGAGTTGGGCCTGCTCGACGCCTTCCTCGAGCGGCCGCACCAGCGCCTCGAGGTGGTCGGCGGCTGGTTCGGCCAGGAGCACGTGCAGCTTGGCGACTTCCGCGGCCTGCCCGAGCGCTACGCCTTCATCGCGCTCATGCCGCAGTGGGAGTTCCTCGACTTCCTTGCCGGCGAAGCGCGCAAGCTCCCGGCTTTCGAGCTGCGCCTGCGTTTCGAGGTCACTGGCCTGATCGAGGCCGACGGCCGCTTCGCCGGCGTGCGCGGACATTCGCCCGACGGCGACTTCGAGGTGCGCGCCGATTGCACGATCGGCTGCGACGGGCGCCGCTCGACCGTGCGCGACGCCGCCGGCCTGCCGGTGGGAGACATCGGCGCGCCGATCGACGTGCTGTGGTTTCGCGTCCGCCGCGATCCGGCAGAGACCGACAGCAGCCTGGCCGCCGCGTCGCGTTCGGCCACTTCGTCGTCACCATCGACCGCGGCGACTACTGTCAATGCGCCTTCGTCATCGCCAAGGGCGGCGCCGACGACCTCAAGCGCAACGACATCGCGTCGTTCCGCGCCCAGGTGCTCGCGGCGGCGCCGCTGCTCGCCGCCCACATCGACGACGTGCGCTCGTGGGACGACGTCAAGCTGCTCACCGTCAGCGTCGACCGGCTGACGCGGTGGTCGAAGCCGGGCCTGCTCTGCATCGGCGACGCGGCGCACGCGATGTCGCCGATCGGCGGCGTCGGCATCAACCTCGCGATCCAGGACGCGGTCGCGACCGCGAACCTGCTCGCGACCCGGCTGCGCGACGGCACCGTGGATGCAGAGGCCCTCGACGCCGTGCGCAGGCGCCGGCTTTGGCCGACCAGGGCGACGCAGACGGCGCAGGTCGGCATGCGGAACAACGTGCTCGTGCCGGTGATGAGCGGCGCCAATGCGGGGCTGCACGTGCCGCTGCCGATCCGCCTCATCACCGCGGTGCCGACGCTGCAGCACATCGTCGCCCGCCTGCTCGGCATGGGCGTGCGGCCCGAGCACGTGCGCTTGCCCGCGGCCTGAGAATCGTCGCTAGCGGATCGCGTTCGAGACGGCGAGCCAGAGCGGAATGCTGACCATGCCGAGCAGCGTCGAGACGGTGACGAGCCCGGCGACGAAGCGTCCGTCGCCGCCCATGCGCACGGCCAGCACGTAGGAGCTCGCCGCGGTCGGCAGCGAGGCGAACAGGACGACGATCGCGCGCTGGCCGGCCGGCAACGCGAGCACGGTGACGGCGCCGAGCGCGACCGCCGGCATCGCCACGTGCTTGATCGCGAGCAGCGCGGTGGCGAGGCCGCCCGAGTTCTTGAGCGCCCCGAACGCGAGGCCGGCGCCGACCGACATCAGGCCGAGCGGCAACGCGGCGGTGCCGATGCGCTGCAGCGTCGTCGCGACGGCGTCGGGCAGTGTCAGGCCGATCGCGTTGGCGGCAAGGCCGGCGAGCGTGCTGATGATGAGCGGGTTCTTGGCGAGCTCGCGCCATGTCGACTGGCCGCCGTGGCGCGCCAGTGGCCAGACCGCGGCGACGTTGCAGATCGGCACGCAGAGCGCGATCAGCAGCGCCATCCAGGCCAGCCCCTGCGCGCCGCCGAGGCGCTCCGACAAGGCCAGGGCGATGTACGAGTTGAAGCGGTACGCGACCTGCGCGCCGGAGGCGTGGCGGCGCGCGTCGACGCCGGGCCAGCGGCCGAGCGCGAGCGCGAGGGCGATGCCGACCGCCAGCATCGCCAGCGCCGCGAGCGCGAGCTTGGCGGCCTGGGCCGGCTGCAGCGGGCTCTTGACGATCGAGTTGAAGAGCAGGACCGGGAAGAGCAGGTAGTAGACGAGGCGCTCGACCGCGTCCCACACCGGCCGGTCGAGGGCCGTGCGCCTGCAGATGACCCAGCCGACGAGGATGAGCAGGAAGTCGGGCAGGAGCACGAGCGGATTCGACACCGCGCGGAGTGTGCCAGCGCTTGGGCCCATGCCGCCGCCGCGGCGGCTTGCCTGATCAGACCGCGGCGACGCTGCCGCGGTGGATCTCTTCCTCGCCGCTGCGCCGCAGCAACTCGAAGAGCTTCTTTCGGATCAGCATGCCGGGCCGGTCGCTGTCCATCGAGTACTCGACGCCGCGCCGGCGCGGATCGATCGCCGCGTCGGGGTCGGTCGATTCGAGGATGTCCTTGTCCTCGCGCGTGATCTCGTCGTCGAAGTCGATCAGCATCTGCGCCGGGCAGTCCGCTTCGGTGTCATTGCGGAACAGCCATTGGCAGAGCTGCATCCGGCCGTCGTCGATCGGCGTGAAGCAGTTGATGATGATGTGGCGGATGCCCGAGGGATATTCGATGTCCAGCCGGCGCGAGAACGGCAGGAAGTAGGCGTTGCGCATGTGGCGCGTCGTCACCTCGTCGGTCACGCCGCTGATGCGCCGGAACTTCACCGGGTTCGCCGCCGGGATGGTCGTCTCCGCGTAGAAGCCCGTCTCGTTCTCGACGATCTCGTACTTGCTCGGCGCTGGCCGCGCCGCGACGCCGAAGGTCGCGCGGTGGACGAAGCTGAAGTGCGAGTTGTCGAAGCTGTTCTCGAGCGCGCGCATCGGGCTGGTGTTCCAGGTCTCGTAGAACTGGAAGATCGTGCGGTAGGCCGGGTCGTCGAACTCGGGCACGCTCGGGATGTCGGCGATCGGCTCCTCGAGCGCGACCCAGGCGTAGCCGTAGCGCGCGGTGCACGCGTAGGCCGGCGTCTTGTAGTCGGCCGGGATCGCGCGCTCGGCGCCGTACTGCGGAATGTGGACGACGCGGCCGGTGCGGTCGTAGGTCCAGCCGTGGTAGCCGCACTGGAGCTTGCCGTGCAGCGCGCCTTTCTTCGCGCACCAGCCCTTCGAGAGCCTGGCGGTGCGGTGGCAGCAGCGGTCCTTCAGCGCCGCGGGCGCGCCTGTCTCGTCGAGGAAGAGGACGATGTCTTCGCCGAGCAGCGTGAACGGCTGCGGGCCGTCGGTCAGCGCGGTGAGCGGCATCACCGCATGCCAGAACTTGCGGAATACCGGTTGGCGCGTCGTCAGCATGGTCGTTGCTCCTTGCCTGGTCCTTCCACGCCGGCGGCATGCGATCGGCCTTCGGCGGCAGGAAGCGGTCAGTGTAGAGACTGGCCGCGGTCACCTGCGCCTTGACATCGCGTCGTTCCCGCCACGCATCAAGGCGGCGACGGTCTTCGGGTTCTTCTCGACGTATTCGCGCGACGCGAACACGCACCCTGGTCTTCTCGAGCTGCGCCGAAGCAGGTGGCGCGAGACTGGCGACGGTCGTGCCGCACGGAGACAAGAACGCAGGATTTGCAGCTCCGGTCGATGTCTCGGCCCCGACGGCCCGGCGATGCCGATGCGCCGCGAACGGAAGAGAGCGTCACGAAGCGATGCTGGACGTGCTGGCACTGCTGCCCGGCGCCGCGACCGCCGCCGATCTGGCGCATTTCGCGGCCCAGCAGGGCGCGGCCGCTGGTGCGCACTCTGCCTTCCTCGCCAACGTCGCGGCGACGCACGTCACGCTGCCCGCAGGCTTTGCGGCGCAGTGCACGCGCGAACTCGCAAAAAATTCGGCCGAGGCCGGCCAGGTTTCGGTCTCCTACGCGGACGACGCCGCGATCGCGGCAGCGGCGTCGGGCGAGCCGTTGCCGGACGGCGCGGCGATCGACATCGAGGTCTGGTCGGCACGGGCGCGCGCCGACAAGAAGCCCCTTGTCGGCAGCGACGGCAAGCGCGTGCCCGAGCGCCTCCGCTCGGTCGCGGCGATGGCACGCTCCGCGGGCCGGAGCCGCGAGATCCCCCAGATGCTGCGCAACGAGGATTGGAACTGCGCGATCTTCGGCGCCGACCGGACGGCGCGCGTCGACGTGAACCACGCCGAGTGCCTCGCCTGCCACAAGCCGAAGACGGCCATGAGCTACGTCTTCCCGCACGGCGAGTTCGCCGCCGCTGCGGCGCGTAGGTTGGGACCGCCGGCTCCCGCTCGCCCGGTCAGCGCGAGCGCCAGTAGCGTCGATGCAGCGCCGTGATCGGCTCGACCATCGACTCGACCGGCCCGATCACGCGGACGTCCTTCTGGCCGTGCGCGAACACGTGGCGGCAGGGTAGGTCGAGCGTCGGGTTCTCGGGATGGTTGCCGGTCTCGGCGAGGAGCGCCTTCTCGGCGATGCCGAACACCGTGCGGCCGATGTTCGCCCAGTACTGCGTGCCGGCGCACATCGCGCACGGCTCGACGGTGGTGACGAGCGTGCACGGCCAGAGATCGGTCGGCGACCAGCGCCTGGCCGCTTCGCGCGCGAGCACGGCCTCGGCGTGGTTGACGCTGTCGACGTTGCCCTGCTCCATGAGGACGGTCGCGTGGTCGGCGGCGACGAGCAGCGCGCCGAAGGGATGGTGGCCGGCGTCCATCGCCTTCTTCGCCAGTGCCTGTGCCTGTCGGAGCATCGCCGCCACCTGCGCGACGCTCGGCTCGACCCGCACGTCGCTCATGCGCCGGCCGAGCGGTGCGCCCAGCCCGTCGTGCGCTTCTCGATCACCGCGAAGAGCTCGTACATGATCATCGCCATCGCGCCGATGACGACCAGGCCGGCGAACGCCAGGCCCATCCGCATCGACGAGCCGGCCGAGATCAGCAGGTACCCGATGCCTTCGTTCGAGGCGGTCATCTCGGAGACCGTGGTGCCGACGAAGGCGAGCGTGATCGCGACCTTGAGCGAGCCGTAGAAGTAGGGCATCGAGCGCGGCAGGCCGACCTTGACGAGCACGTCCCAGCGCCTGGCGCCGAGCACGCGCAGCACGTCCTCGAGCTCGGGCTCGAGCGTCGCCAGGCCGGTCGCGATGTTGACCGTGATCGGGAAGAACGAGATCAGGAACGCGGTGAGCACGGCCGGGCCGACGCCGATGCCGAACCAGACGACGAGGATCGGCACGAACGCGGCCTTGGGCAGCGCGTTGAAGCCGGTCATCAGCGGATAGAACGCCGCGTACGCGGTGCGCGAGCTGCCGATCAGAAAGCCCAGCATCGTGCCGACGACGATCGAGATGCCGAAGCCGACCATCGTCACCCAGAAGGTGCGCCAGGCATGGCCGGCGATCGTGCCGCGGTATTCCCAGAGCTGCGAGGCGATCCGCGACGGCGCAGGGAAGATGAATTCCGAGACGTTGAAGCCGCGGCAGATCAGCTCCCAGAGGATCAGGATGCCGACGAGCATCAGCCAGGGCGCATAGCGCTCCTTGTCCTTCCTGCTCATGCTCATTGCGCGATCTCCACCGTCGGCTTGTTGGCTTCGGGGTCGACGGCGAGCGGCGCCCGGATCGCGCCGATGTGCTCGCGCAACTCCAGCACGAGATCGGTGAACTCCTTGGCGTAGCTCAGCTCGAGCGGGCGCGGACGCGCGAACTCGATCGTCTTCTTCACCAGCATGCGGCCGGGGCTGCGGCTCATCACGTACACCGTGTCGGCGAGGAAGACGGCCTCGCGCAGGTCGTGCGTGACGAGGATGACGTTGAATTTCCGCGCCGCGTGCAGGTCGCGCAGGATGCACCAGAGCTCCTCGCGCGTGAACGCGTCGAGCGCGCCGAAAGGCTCGTCGAGCAGCAGCATCTTCGGCTCGTGGATCAGCGCGCGGCAGATCGAGGCGCGCTGCTGCATGCCGCCGGAGAGCTGCCACGGGAACTTGTCGCCGTAGCCGGCGAGGCCGACGCTGTCGAGCAGCTTCGTCGCCATCGCGGCGAACTTGTCGCGGTCGCGCCGGAAAGTCGATCGGTACGGCTCGACGATCTCGAGCGGCAGCAGGACGTTGTCGAGCGTGGTGCGCCACGGCAGCAGCGACGACGACTGGAACGCCATGCCGGTGATCTTGAGCGGCCCTGCGACTTCCTTGCCGTCGATCAGGATCGTCCCTTGCGACGGCATCTTCAGGCCCGTCGCGAGCTTCATGAACGTCGACTTGCCGCAGCCCGACGGACCGACGATGGCGACGAACTCGCCCTCGCCGATCTTCATGTCGATGTCTTCGACGGCGTACTGCTTCGTCGCGAGCAGCTCGTCGTTGTAGGCGAGCCAGACGTGGCTGAAGTCGACGAAATCCTTCATGCGAATGTCATTTCTTCGCGGGCTTGAAGATGTCGCGCTCGGCGGCGCTCGGCAGGTAGCCGTCCTTCCAGACCGAGGCGGTGTTGATGCGGTCCTTGGTCGCGAAGGCGTCCGACACCTGGCTCGCCATCAGCGAGAGGCGCGGCGCGCGCACTTCGCCGAAGCCTTCGGCCTTGGCGTCGGCTGTGAGCACGGTGGCGTCGAGCGCGAGCTTCAGGCGGCGCAGCTCGAGCTCCTCGTTGACGAGGCCGTCGCGCGCCTTCAACGTGGCAATGGCCGCCTTCGGATCGGCGATGACCTCCTTCGTGCCTTTCGTGAAGGCGCGCAGGAACGCCTTCACCGCTTCCGGATTCTTCTGCAGGAACGGCTCGGAGACGATGATCGCGTTGCCGTACATCTTCACGCCGTAGCTCGGATACGGCATGACGATGACATCCTCGGCCTTGACGCCACGTGCCTCGATGTTGAGGAGCGACGTGAACGAGAAGCCGGTGATCGCGTCGATGTCGCCGCGCACGAGCATGGTCTCGCGCAGCGTCGGGTCCATCGCCGTCCACGTCACCGCGCCGATCGAGTTGGCCTTGGCGAAGATCGGCCAGGCCTTGCGGCCGGCGTCGAACACCGGCGCGCCCATCTTCTTGCCATTGAGGTCGGAGGGCTTGGTGATGCCCGACTTCTTCAGCGCCAGCACCGCGGCCGGCGTGTTGTTGTAGACCATCATCACCGCGACCGGCTTGTTCGGCGCCGACGGGTTGTTGGCCTGGAACTCCATCAGCGCGGCGAGGTCGGCGAAGCCCATGTCGTAGGCGCCCGAAGCAACGCGCGTCACCGTGCCGCCGGAGCCGTTTCCGGCATCGACGACCACGTCGAGCTTCTCGCTCTTGAAGTAGCCCTTGGCGAGCGGGACGAGGAAGAGCGCGGCCGGGCCTTCGTAGCGCCAGTCGAGCTGGAACTTGATGGCCGTGTCCTGGGCGGAGACCGACGACGCGACGACGGCGAGGAAGCCCGCGGCGAGCAGGGCACGGCGCGACGGCCGACAGGGAAGGAAAGCGTTCACGAGGACTCCGATCGGATGGGATGGCGGCAGGGCGGACTGCCCCTTCTGACCGCGGAATGCAAATTCTGTGCGCGGGTCGCGCTGGAGCTCTGCGACCGCGTTGCCGAAGGCCTCGGCAACGCCCCCGGCTTCGGGCGGCGACAGGGGTAGCGCCGCGTTGTTTCGGGTTGGCTTGCATGCTATGTTGGCCGCTTCGTCGTCGACTCAGGGCTTTCGCCATGCCGTTTCTTCCTCTCCGCCGCCTCCTGGCCGCCGCGCCGTTCGCGATCGCCGCACTGGCAGCCGCACCTGCCGTCGAAGCAGGCCCGTTCAGCTCGCTCGTCGTCTTCGGCGACAGCCTCTCCGACGACGGCAACAACTTCGCCGCAGGCCTCTTCAATCCGGGCCAGGTGGTCACGGGCAACAGCTACATCCCGTCGTTCACCTACGGTTCGCACGTCTACAGCAACGGCCCGGTCTGGGCGACCGACTTCGCCGCCAAGATCGGCGTGCCGCTGACGGCCTCGGCGACCGGCGGCACCGACTACGCCTACGGTGGCGCGACGACGGGGCCGAATCCGAGCGCCTTTCCGTTCAGCCTCTTGACGCAGACCAGCGCCTACCTGACAGCGACCGGCAACGTCGCTTCGGCCGACGCGCTGTACGTCGTCGCCGGCGGCGGCAACAACGCGCGCGCGGCGCTCACCGCGATCGGCGACGGGGCAGATGTCGGCGCGACCATCGCTGCTGCCGCGGCATCGTTCGCTGCCGACATCGGCTCGATCGTCGACCAGCTGCAGGCGGCCGGCGCGAAGCACATCGTCGTCTGGGACACGCCCAACCTCGGCACCGCGCCAGCGGTCGTCGCCGGCGGCGGGGCGGCACTCGGCTCGTTCCTCGCCGCGAGCATGAACACGGCGCTCTCGCTGCGCCTGACTGGCGAAGCGGGCGTGTCGACCTTCGACATCTTCGGTCTCGGCACCACGTTCGCCGCGAACCCCGGCGCGTTCGGTTTCACGAACTCGACCGACGCCTGCGGCGCCTTTGCCAACGCCGACTGCAGCAAGTACATCTACTGGGACGGCATCCACCCGACAGCCGCTGGCCACGCCGCCATCGCCGATGCGATGTATGCCTTCGCCGTGCCGGTGCCCGAGCCCGAGACCTGGGCGCTGCTCGTCGCCGGTCTCGCCGCGGTCGGTTGGACGTCACGGCGCCGGCCGACCGATCGGCCGCAGTCCTGAGCGGCTGCTGATCAGGCCTTCGCGGGCGCGAGCAGCTCGCGCAGCGTGCGGGCGACAACCTTGGTCGCGCGGCGCAGGTCCTCGAGGTCGAGGTGCTCGTCGGCGCGCTTGGCGTTCGACTCGAGCACCGTGCGCGGCCCGGCGCCGTAGATCGCCGCCGGAATGCCCGCTTCGCCGTACAGGCGCACGTCGGTGTAGAGCGGCGTTCCCGAGACCGGGATCGGCTCGCCGAAGACGGCCTCGCCGTGCCGCTGCAGCGCCGCGACGAGTGCCGCGTTGCCCCGGAGCGGCTTGAGCGCACGCGCCAGCAACAGGCGGCGGATGTCGACGGTGAGCCCCGCGCGGTGCGCGACCGCGTCGACGATGACGCGGCGCAGCTTCGCTTCGACCTCGATCGGATCTTCTTCGGGAATCATGCGGCGATCCAGGCGGAACACGACCTTTCCCGGGACGACGTTGGTGTTCGTGCCGCCGGCGATCGTGCCGACGTTGAGGTACGGGTGAGTGATGCCGGCGACGCGCGACTTCACGCGGCGGTAGAGAACGTTCTGCGCGTAGAGCGACTCGAGGATCTCGACGGCGCCCTGGAGCGCATCGACGCCGGTGTCGGGGATCGCGGCGTGGGCCATCTTCCCGTGCACCGTGACCTCCATCTGCAGGCAGCCGTTGTGCGCGGTCACGACTTGGTAGCCGAAGCCGGCGGCGATGAGCAGGTCGGGCTTGACGAGGCCCATCTTGAGGAGCCAGCCCGGCCCGAGCTCGCCGCCGAACTCCTCGTCGTAGGTGAAGTGCAGCTCGACGCCGCCGGCGAGCGTCGCGCCGAGCGATTCGAGCGCGCGCACGGCGAAGGCGTAGGTCGCGAAGTCGCTCTTGCTCACCGCCGACGCGCGGCCGTAGAGCTTGCCGCCGTCGACCTCGCCGCCGTACGGGTCGTGCGCCCAGCCTTCGCCCGGCGGCACGACGTCGCCGTGGGCGTTGAGCGCGATCGTCGGGCCGATGCCGTAGCGCCGACGCACGACGAGGTTGGTGATCGACGACATGCCTTGCGCTTCGACCAGCGCCTTGGGCACCGGATAGCGGTCGACCGCGAAGCCGAACCCTTCGAGCAGTGTGGCGGTGACCTCGGCATGCGGCGCGTTGTCTCCCGGCGGGGTGTCGGTGGGCACGCGCACGAGCGCCTGCAGGAAGCTCACCTCCTCGTCGAAGTGGGCGTCGATCCAGGCGTCGAGCCGGGTGTCGTCGGGGCTGGCCGTCACAGCCGGGTCTCGCAGGCGATCCGGTCCTGCTCGGCGGCGAGCGCGTCGGCGAACGCGGCGAAGGCCTCGATCAGGAGCTGCATGTCGTCGGCGGTCGTCGATTCGAGCGGGTTGTGGCTGATGCCGGCGTTCTCGCCGCGCACGAAGAGCATCGCCTGCGGCAGCAGCTCGCCAAGCTTCATCGCGTCGTGGCCGGCGCCGCTCGGCATGCGGTGCACCGGCAGGCCGAGCGAAGCGACGGCGCGCTCCCAACGTGCCTGCCACTCGGGCGCCGACGGCGATGCGGCGACCTTCATCGTCTCCTCGACCGAGAGCGTGACGCCGCGCCGCGCGCAGATCGCCTCGGCCTCGGCGATCACGTCGGCGACGCAGGCATCGCGCACCGGATCGGTGGTCGCGCGGATGTCGAGCGTGAACTGGCATCGTCCCGGCACGACGTTGGTCGAGCCGTTCGGCACCGCGAGCATGCCCATCGTGCCGACGAGGTTCGGCGCTGCGGCCGCGCGCTTCTCGAGAAAGACCGCGAGCTCGGCGACGGCGGCGGCGGCGTCGCGACGCGTGCCCATCGGCGTCGTGCCGGCGTGGCTCGCCATGCCGCGCACCTCGCCGGCGAAGCGCCGGCCGCCATTGATGGACGTGACGACGCCGAGCGGCAAACCGAGCCCGTTCAGTACCGGACCCTGCTCGATGTGGACCTCGACGAAGGCGAGGTAGCGGCGCGGGTCGCGCTTCAGGGCGGCGATCGCGGTGCGCGTCGCCGGCAGGCCGGCATGGCGCATCGCGTCCTGCATCGTCACGCCGTCGACGTCGCACTGCGCGAACCAGGTCGGGTCGAACTGGCCGACGAGCGCGCCAGAGCCGAGGAAGGTTGCCTTGTAGCGCTGGCCTTCTTCCTCCGCGAAGCCGACGACCTCGATCGTGTAGGGCAGGCGCCGGCCGGCGCGGTGCAGCTCGCGCACGACGATCATCGGCACGAAGATGCCGAGACGGCCGTCGTACTTGCCGCCGTTCCTGACGGTGTCGAAGTGCGATCCGGTGAGCAGCGTCTTCGCATCGGGCACGGCCGCCTCGTAGACGCCGACGACGTTGCCCACCGCATCGATGGCGACGCGGTCGAAGCCGCACTCGCGCATCCATGCCGTGATCTGCGCCGCGCATGCGCGGTGCGCGTCGGTCAGGTAGGTGACGGTGAGCTGGCCGCTCTCGGCGAAGCCGCGGTCGGAGTGGCGAGCGAGGAGCTCGGCGCAGTCCCACGCCTGTCGTCCGAGCAGCGGCTGTGCATCGAAGCGATCGTCCAGGCGCAGCTCGGCGACGCGGTGGACGTTTCGGAGCGCCTCGGCGAACTCGAACTCGGGATGGTGCGCGAGCCGGCGCTCGAAGGTCGCGATGATCTGCGCCTTCGCCAGCCCGTCGCCGCGCGGTCCGCGCACGGCAAGCATGAACGGAAAGCCGAAGCGCTCGCGGTAAACCTTGTTCAGCAGCGCGATCGTCGCGAGCTCGCCCGGCGTGCACGCGCCGAGGCCGACCCGGCCCTGCTCGCTGCTCGATTCGCGCGTCAGCGTTCCGGTCGCCATCGCCTTGCCCGCCAGCTCGGGATGCGACCTCAGCAGCGCGAGCTGGTCGTCGCGGTCGGCCTCGGTCACGACCTCGACGAGCGCTCGCTTGAGCTGCGCGAGCGACCGGAACGGACCGCGCGGCCAGGCCCGCTCGGCGACCCAGGGCGAGTGCTCGTACGTGCCCGCCAGAAGCGCGACGAAGTCCGTGTGCGACGACGCGTTCAGGCGAACGAGGGTGAGCGGCCTGCTCATGACGAGAACGGGTGCTCGCTCCGCCAATGACGCGCAATGTCGATGCGGCGCGCGATCCAGACATGCTCGTGCGCCCGCACGTGGTCGAGAAAGCGGCGCAGCGAGCCGATGCGTCCGGGCTTGCCGAGCAGCCGGCAGTGCATGCCGATCGACATCATCTTCGGCCGGTCGAGGCCGGCCGGATCGCCTTCGGCGTAGAGCGCGTCGAACGAGTCGCGCAGGTAGGTGAAGAAGTGATCTCCGGTGTTGAAGCCCTGCGTCTGGACGAAGCGCATGTCGTTGGTGTCGAGCGCGTACGGGACGACGAGATGGGCGCGCTTGTCGCCGGCCGTGGTCTCGACCTCGGTCCAGAACGGCAGGTCGTCGCCGTAGTAGTCGCTGTCGTACTCGTAGCCGCCGTGCTCGACGACGAGGCGGCGCGTGTTCGGGCTGTCGCGGCCGGTGTACCAGCCGAGCGGCCAGGCGCCGCCGGTGAGCTCTCGGATCAGGCGCGTGGCGATGTCGACGTGGCGCCGCTCCGTCGCCTCGGGCAGGTTCTGGTAGTGGATCCAGCGCAGGCCGTGGTTGGCGATCTCGTGACCGCGGCTCATGAATTCGCCGACGAGCTCGGGATAGCGCTCCAGCGCCATCGCGATGCCGAACACCGTGAGCGGCAGCGCTCGCTCCTCGAACTCGCGCAGGATGCGCCAGAGGCCGACGCGCGAGCCGTACTCGTACATCGACTCCATCGTCATGTGCCGGTTCTCGTAGGCCTGCGCCGTGACCAGCTCGGAGAGGAAGGTCTCCGAGGTCGGATCGCCGTGCAGGACGCTGTTCTCGCCGCCCTCCTCGTAATTGAGGACGAACTGGACGGCGATGCGCGCGCCGCCCGGCCAGCGGGCGTGCGGCGGGCTCGCGCCGTAGCCGCGAAGATCGCGCGGATAGGAAGTGGGACTCATCAGCTGCTGACGACGATACACTTTTGTCGGAGGCCGGCGCTCGTTCGCGCTGTGCGGAGGCTGCATGGGAAAGTTGACGACGCACGCGCTCGACACTGCCAACGGCTGCCCGGCGGCGGGCATGCGGGTGACGCTGTTTCGCATCGATCCGGCTGGCGCGGCGCTGGTGAAGTCGATCGTCCTCAATGCCGACGGGCGCGCCGACGCGCCGCTGCTCGAAGGCGACGAGCTGCGCGCTGGTCGCTACCGTCTCGATTTCGCCGTCGGCCCCTATTTCTCGGGCCGCGGCACGAAGCTCGACGATCCGCCCTTCCTCGATCGCGTGCCCCTCGACTTCGGCATCGCCTCGACCGAGCAGCACTACCACGTGCCGTTGCTCGTGAGCCCCTGGTCGTACTCGACCTACCGCGGAAGCTGAGCCGCAAGGGCGCCGCCCGGCCTGGCATTTGCATACGTTGCGACGATGGACGCCTACGTTCTCGACTGGATCGGCCTCTTGCTGCGCTGGGCGCACGTCATCACCGGCATCGCCTGGATCGGCGCCTCGTTTTACTTCGTCGGCCTCGACAACAGCCTCACGAAGCCGGTCGACGAGGCCGATCGCGCCAAGGGCATCGGCGGCGAGCTCTGGGCGGTGCACGGCGGCGGCTTCTACCACCAGCAGAAGTACCCGGTCGCGCCGGCGCGCCTGCCCGAGACGCTGCACTGGTCGATGTGGGAGAGCTACTCGACCTGGCTCACCGGCTTCGCGCTCTTTGCCGTCCTCTACCTCTTCAACGCCAGCACCTTCCTGATCGACAAGTCGGTGTTCGACTGGTCGCCGGCCGCGGCGATCGCCACCGCGCTCGCCTTCTTCGTCGCCTTCTGGGTGATCTACGACGGCATCTGCCGCATCTTCGGCAAGGGGCCGCGCGGCGACCTGGTCGTCGGCGTGCTCGTGTTCGCGTTCATCGTCTTCGCGTCGTGGCTCTCGTGCCACCTGTTCGCCGGCCGTGCCGCGTTCCTGCTCGTCGGCGCGATGATGGCGACGACGATGACCGCGAACGTCGCGATGGTCATCATCCCGGGCCAGCGCAAGGTCGTCGCGGCATTGCGCGAAGGAAAGCCCGTCGACCCGGTGCACGGCCAGCGCGGCAAGCAGCGCAGCGTCCACAACACCTACTTCACGCTGCCGGTCGTGTTCGCGATGATCAGCAACCACTACGGCTTCGCCTATGGCGCGAAGTACAACTGGCTGGTGCTCGTCGTCCTCATGCTCGCCGGCGCGCTGGTGCGGGTGTCGTTCGTGATGCGCCACAAGGCGCTGGTCGAAGCGCGGCCCGTGCCGTGGCGCTACGCGGTCGTCGGCACGCTCATGATCGTCGCGACTGTCGGCGTGCTGATGCCGGCGTCGCAGCCCGCGGTCGCGAACCTGCCTCCGCCGAGCTTCGCCGAGGTTCAGGCGATCGTGCAGCAGCGCTGCCAGCTCTGCCACAACGCGCAGCTCGCCAACAAGAACGTGCGCCTCGACTCGGCCGACCAGATCCACGCCCACGCGCAGGAGATCTACCAGCAGGCGGTCGTGCTGAAGGTCATGCCGATGAGCAACGCGACGCAGATCACCGACGCCGAGCGGGCCGCGCTCGGGCGCTGGTTCGAGGCGGGCGCGGCTCGCTGAGAGCGCGCATACTTTCCGGGTGCGCTGCATGCGCGCAGCCGAACAATTCCAAGGAGCAATCCATGTCCCTGCGCATCAACGACATCGCCCCCGACTTCGAAGCCGACACCACGCAAGGCAAGATCCACTTCCACGAGTGGATCGGCGACAAGTGGGCGATCCTCTTCTCGCACCCGAAGGACTTCACGCCGGTGTGCACGACCGAGCTCGGCTACATGGCCAAGATCGAGCCCGAGTTCACCAAGAGGAACGCGAAGCTGATCGGTCTCTCGGCCGACCCGGTCGACAAGCACAGCGCGTGGTCGAAGGACATCGAGGAGACGCAGGGCGCGACGGTGAAGTACCCGATGATCGCGGACCATGACCTCAAGGTCGCCAAGCTCTACAACATGCTGCCCGCCGACGAGCTCGCTGCCGACGGCCGCACGGCCGCCAACAACGCCACCGTCCGCTCGGTCTTCATCGTCGGTCCCGACAAGAAAGTCAAGATGACGCTGACCTATCCGATGTCCGTCGGGCGCAACTTCGATGAGATCCTGCGCGTCCTCGACGCCCTCCAGCTCACGGCCAAGCACACGGTCGCGACGCCGGTGAACTGGAAGTATGGCGACGACGTCATCATTCCGACTTCGGTTTCCGACGACGACGCGAAGAAGAAGTACCCGGCCGGCTTCAAGACGCTGAAGCCGTACTTGCGCACGGTGAAGCAGCCGACCTGATCGACTGTGCTCGCGGCGCTGCGCCGCTGGCGGCTCAGCGCGGCGGAATCGTCTTGCGTGCGAGCACCGGTCGCGGCCCGTAGTCGCGCTCGGTCGCCGCGGCCTCGCCGCAGCGATCCAGCGCCGTCTTCACCGCGACCTCGAGCTGTCGGTCGCGGCCCGCGGCGGCGTCCTGCGGCGCATTGTCGACCTCGACGTCCGGATCGGTGCCGTAGTTCTCGACCGCCCAGCCGACATCGCTGAACCAGAACGCGTACTCCGGCTGCGTCGTCTGCGTGCCGTCGACGAGCGTGTGGCGCGGCCAGATGCCGACGACGCCGCCCCAGGTGCGCGTGCCGACGAGCGGCCCGAGCTTCATCAGCTTGAAGCAGTGCGAGAAGATGTCGCCGTCGGAGCCCGCGTGCTCGTTGGTGAGCGCGACGACCGGGCCGTTGACGGCTTCGTCGGGATACGAGGTCGGCTTCGACCAGCGCGAGAGCGTGTAGGCGACGCGTTTCCTCGCGACCTTCTCCAGCAGCAGCTGCGAGACGTGGCCGCCGCGGTTGTAGCGGACGTCGACGACGAGCGCGTCGCGATCGCACTCACCGGCGAAGTAGCGGTGGAACTCGGCGTAGCCGGCGGCCATCATGTCGGGCAGGTGCAGATAGCCGACGCGGCCCTTCGAGTGCGCGTGAACCCAGGCGCGGTTGGTTTCGACCCATTCGCGGTAGCGCGCCGGCACTTCGTCGGCGAGCGTCGAGACGACGACCTGGCGCGTCGCTGCGCCCGCCGCCCCGTTGGCCTTGAGGGTGAGCTCGACCTTCGTGCCCGCCTGGTGCACGAGCAGGGCCTGCGGCGGCACGCTCGCCGACACCGGCTGGCCGCCGACGGCGACGATGCGCTCGCCGACCTTCGCTTCGACACCGACCGCGTTGAGCGGCGAATCAGCGCTGGCGTCCCACGGATCGCCGGCGACGATGCGCGTGATCTCGTAGCTCTGGTCGGCGGCGTCGAAGCGGGTGTCGGCGCCGAGGTAGCCGAGCGCGATCGAGGGCGGCTTGCGGTGGTCGCCGCCCATCTCGTAGGCATGCGAGGTGCCGAGCTCGCCCTGCAACTCCCAGATCAGGTCGGAGAGCTCGGCACGCGTCGCGACATGCTCGACCAGCGGCGCGTACATCGCGTACGCCGCCGGCCAGTCGATGCCCGACATCGCCTCCGACCAGAACTGGTCGCGTTGCAGGCGCCAGACCTCGAGCAGCATCTGGCGCCACTCGGCGCGCGGCTCGATCGAGACGCGCGGGCGCTCGAGGTCGAGCCAGCCGGTCTTGCGCGACGGCGGCCCGTCGTTCGACGCCGGCGTGTCGCCCTTGCGCGAGCCCGACGAGCGCACCGCGAGCGCGCGCAGGCGCTTGCCGTCGCGGACGACGACGGTCGCACCATCGGCGGCGAGGTCGAAGTCGTCGACCTTGTCGACCAGCGTCTCGACGCGCTGGCTCTCGAAGTCGAAGACCTCGAGCCGGCCTGACTCTTCCTTGTGGCCGCCGCGTCCGTGCGCGCCGACGATGGCGAGCACGGTCCAGAGCACCTTGCCACCGGCGGCTGGCGCGATCCGGCCGAAGCGGTTCTCAGCGACGGGGAACGCAGCGACACGTGATGCGATGCCGTCGACGTCGACGCGCAACGGGCCCGGCGCGGCCGCGCCTGCAACGCCATCGGCGCGCGGATCGTCGGCCTTGAAGCCCTTCGGGTCCGGATCGAACGGCGGCCGTCCGCCGGCCTGCAGCGCGATCAGATACGGCCGCGCCCCGCGCGGGAAGCTGAGCTCGAACTGGACGCTGTCGTAGACCGGATCGAAAGTGCGCAGCGAGAGGAAGCAGAGGTACTTGCCGTCGGGATCGAACGCCGGTGACCAGTCGCGGAACTCGGGCCGCGTCACCAGCGTCGTCGTGCCCGACGCGACCTCGAGCAGCTTGATCGCGGTGTGCCGCGTGCTCGTCGCGAACGCGTACGCGAGCCAGGCGCCGTCGCTCGACCAGGCAATGTCGGTCGCTCGGCCGAAATCGCTGCGGTCGACGAGGCGCAGCGCCTCGACGCCGTCGTCGCTTGCGTCGCCGACCCAGAGCTCGTTGCGGTGGTTGGCCAGGGCGATGCGCGTGCCTTGCGGCGCTGCACGCAGGGCGGTGATGTGGCCCGTGTCGACGTCGATCCGCCGCGCCGCACCGTTGGCGAAGACCACGACGCGCTCTTCGCCACTCGCATCGCCGACCGCGACGACGCCGGTGCCGTCGCCGAGCCACTGGCCGTGGCGCAGGCGTCCGCCCTCGGCCTCGGCAAAGCGATGCACCGCGCCTTCCCAGAGCGCCATCGTGAACAGCTGGCCGCGCGCGACGAGAGCGAGCGAGTGACCGGCAGGATGGGCGTGGAACGACTCGAGGTGATCGACTGCGGGAACGAAGCGGCGCGCCGCCTGGGCGCGATGCGCCGGCGAGCGGATGTCGAGCTCGCGCGTCGTGTCGCTCGCCGGATCGAACAGCCACAGGCGCGCGGCGCACTGGTAGACGATGTGCTTGCCGTCGCTCTGCGCGTGGCGCGCGTAGAAGCTCGCGTGGTCGGTGTGGCGGCGCCGGTCGCCGCCGTCGGCGCGGCACGAGTAGAGGTTGCCGACGCCTTCTGCGTCGGAGAGGAAGTAGAGACGATCGCCGATCCACATCGGGCTCGTGACGTTGCCTTCGAGCTCCACCATGCGCCGGAACGTGCCGCCGCCCTCGACGTCGATCCACAGGTGGCCAGCCGTGCCGCCACGGTAGCGCTTCCAGCGCGCCGGATCGGCGGTGTTGCGGCCGATCACGGTCGCGCCGCGCGGCCCGAAGGCGATGTGGTTGACCTGGCCCCACGGCAGCGGCTGCGCGGCGCCGCCGGCCGGGTCGATCGCGAAGGCGTGGTGGTTGCGGAAGAACGGCTGCCCTTGCGTCGTCACGAAGACGATGCGGCCGTCGCTCGTCCATCCGCGCACGAGCGTGTCGGTGCCGAGCCAGGTGAGCCGGCGCGCGGGGCCGCCTTCGGCCGCCATCGCGTAGACCTCGGGATGCTGCTCGTCGCGGCCGACGAAGGCGAGCCAGCGGCC
>Ga0209724_1001140_pt1 | contig 24541 bp, 23 predicted proteins | sample grotaG_FD_184143 | JGI IMG/M metagenome (GOLD analysis project Ga0209724, IMG submission 184143) | Glacier valley bacterial and archeal communities from Borup Fiord, Nunavut, Canada, to study Microbial Dark Matter (Phase II) -... | ecosystem: Environmental > Aquatic > Freshwater > Ice > Glacier ...
GTTGATGCTGTTGCAGAGGTATGTTCAGAACAAATGGTTAGTGTGATGCAAATGGAAAAGGTAAATGTTGTGGAGGAAGGGAATCTTCCAGTGAATCCATCCAGTCCCAACACTAAAAAAAATGTATTATTCGGAGGATTACTGGGAGCGGTTGTTACTTCCATCATTATATTAGTAGTAAAGTTGCTAAATGATACAATCAAAACCTCGGAGGAGATTGAAAAGTATCTAGGTATCACAACACTGGGGATAATTCCATTTGCAGAGGATACGCATAGAAAAGATCGCAAGAATAAGCAGAATAAAAGAAAAGCTAAAGCTACTTTAGCAAGTTAAGGAGAAGAAGGATGCTACAAATTAATTTAGAAAAAGTACATAAATTAGATTTCAGAAGTAATGAGGCATATAAAAGGCTTAGAACAAATATTATCTTTTGTGGAAACAATGTAAAGGTCATTTGCATAACCAGCTGCTTACCGAATGAGGGTAAGTCGAATGTCTCATTCAATCTTGCTGTTTCGTTTGCCGAGAGTGGGAAAAAAGTATTATTTATCGATGCGGATCTACGAAGATCAGTGATAATAGGGCGATATAAGCCAGATCAACCGGTACTTGGTTTAACCCATTATCTGTCTGGGCAGAACAGTTTGGGAGAGATTCTATATGAAGCCGGTATTGAAAATCTGGATATGATATTCACAGGCCCGGTTCCTCCAAATCCGGCAGAACTTTTAGGAAGTGGGGATTTTAGTGATCTATTGGAGTTGCTGCGTAAGGAATATGATTACATTATTATTGATACACCACCGATTGGAAATGTTGTGGACAGCGCTATTGTAGCGGAGCAAACGGACGGCGTGGTGCTTGTCATTGAAGCAAAAGCAATCAGTTACAAATTTGCTCAGAAAATAATTAAGCAATTAGAAACCGGGAAATGTAAGATTCTTGGAGCAGTACTCAATAAAGTAGATATGAATGATATCGAATATAAATATTTCGGTAAGAAATATAACAATCAGTATTATGCTACCTATTAAACTGATGTTTAATAACTTTAAAATACAAAATACATAAAAATTATAAAAACTCCCCCACCTATGATATTAATCCATAATACATCAGATTACTAATAAAATACGACAGGAAAAGTAAATTGATGGATATAAAACATAGGGGGAGAAAAATGTATTCTAAAATGGGAATATACCAGAAGGAGAATATAAACTATAAGAATAACACAATGCTTCCAATACTTACCATAGGTATACTAATAATTATTATTAGCTTTGTGGTAATTGCGAGGGGGCTATTTAATACTAGGTATGAGGGAGGAAGTATTCCTGCCCAGTCAAGTAATAGCATAATATCAGATGAAACCAATCTAAATGCATCGGAACGAGAAGTTTTAACAATGATATCAAGTGTAATCAAGCTACCAGATCAAATTGATCAGGGAAACAATATATATTACATATATTATCCAACTTTACTAAAATACTTAAGTAATTCAGAAGTATACTTGACTTCAAATCAAGCACAACAAGTTAGAGATAAAATTATTAGTATGCATGAAATTATGAGTTATGAGGGAGAAACAGATTTTGCAAAAATGTCCTTGGATGGAAGAAAAGTATTCATCTATCTCTCAGAACAGATTTATGAGCTTTGCGGTCTTAAGACAGTATCAACCATGGAAGGAGATATCGAGAAGATATCAGATGTCTCCGGCAATATTGTCTATGCGAAGAAAACGCCTGTAAGTCAAGTTGGCTTACAAGTGAATGCATTGATCATTATAGTGGCTACCATGGTTACTTTGCTTATTATCTGTATCATAATAGCTAAGAAAAACCAATTATTTATTAAGGAAGTGATATACGATGGATTTGATAAGGAAAGGTTTGCCTAATAAATATCTTCTGCTTGTAGATTTATGCTGTATCGTATTGTCATTTGTTTTAACTACCTGGATACGTTATGGTGAGATTACAAAGGGACTTTTCTATACAGATTTATATGGAATTGCATTTGCTATTATCCTGTCATTATATATTGCGGTTTTTTATTTGTATGATACCTATAGCAGATTTTTTAAACGAGGTTTCTTTGATGAAATGCTTGCTGTAGTAAAGATAAACTTATTATTGGCTGTAACAATTACAACAGTAGTATTTTTATTCCAGGAAGGAGCTTCTTATTCTAGACTATTCTTCCTATGCTTCTTTCTGTTAAATAGCATGATTACCTATATTGCAAGGCAGTATTATAAAGTCCTTCTTCTAGCAGTATATAAGAAGAGTACATCAAGTTCTAAGATTATGATCATAACAACGTCGGACCAGGCAAAGAGTCTTCTGTCCCATATTCGAAGTGAGAATGATTGGGAGTACCAGATTACCTACCTAACAATCCTGGATATCGATATGATAGGAAAGAAGATTGATGGTATTGAAGTAAAAGCTGATAGTAATAACATGCTTGAAATCGCTACATTGGAAGTATTGGATGGAGTATTCATACATATTCCGAATGATAGTGCGCTGAATTTTAATCTGGAAGATATTGTACTAAAGTTTCAGAATATGGGAGTGACGGTGGACTTAAGTATCAATACCTTCGGGCTTAAAATTCACGAGAAGGTTGTTCGCGAGATGAGTGGCTATCATGTGCTCACCTTCAGCTCACGACTATTCGATGAAGGGCAGATGGTATTAAAACGAATTACGGATCTCATCGGGGGATTCGTTGGGAGCATACTAGTAGTATTCTTAATGATATTCCTTGCACCAGCAATAGTAATTGAATCACCGGGGCCAATTTTTTTCTCTCAAGTAAGGATCGGAAAGAACGGCAGACGTTTTAAAATATATAAATTCCGATCCATGTATATGGATGCAGAGAGACGAAAGAAAGGACTTATGGCACAGAACGAGATGAGTGGGTTCATGTTTAAGATGAAGAACGATCCGAGAGTAACCAAAGTGGGTAAATTCCTTAGAAAAACTAGTTTAGATGAATTTCCTCAGTTCTTCAACGTCTTAAAAGGTGATATGAGCCTAGTCGGAACAAGACCCCCAACCGAATCTGAATTTATTCAATATGAAAGCAGGCATAAAAGAAGGCTTGCTCTAAAGTCAGGTGTTACTGGGTTATGGCAGGTTAGTGGTAGAAGTGATATCAACGACTTTGAAGACGTAGTGAAGATGGATTTGGAGTATATTGATAACTGGTCTTTAAAGATGGATGTGAAGATACTTTTTAAGACTATAGGGGTGGTGTTGTTTGGGAGAGGAGCTAAGTAGAAGGGTTGGGTGAGTCCATGAACAACAGTAGCGATAACGCAGTTGGAAAATATGTTCGTAAAGTGGTTAAGTCCCAAATTCCTACATGCAATATCCTTGGTGTGAACATCGCTGCCATCAATATGGAATGGTTGATTGTATATTTAAATAAGAACATTATTGATTTGTCTGGCGATTATATATGCGTTTCGAACGTACATACCACCGTAACCAGCTACGAGGATGCAACTTACTGTACTGTACAGAATGGTGGCATTATGGCTATACCGGATGGAGGTCCTCTAAGCACAGTTGGTAGAAAGCGTGGCTGTGTAAATATGTCAAGGACGACCGGACCTAGCCTCATGGGGGAGATTTTCAAAATCTCTGCTGAGAAAGGGTACCGACATTACTTTTATGGATCCACCGAGCAGGTGCTAGAGAAGCTTTGTGGAAAACTGACTGAGAATTATCCTGGCTTGCAGATTGCTGGCATGTACAGTCCTCCATTTAGACCTATGACAAAAGAGGAAGACGAGGCTGTGGTGAAAATGATTAACGATACTAATTCACACTTTGTATGGATTGGTCTGGGTGCTCCTAAGCAGGAAAAGTGGATGGCAGCCCACCAAGGAAAGATCAATGGACTGATGCTTGGTGTAGGAGCTGGATTTGACTACTATGCGGAAGATATTAGAAGAGCTCCACAGTGGATGCAGAAGAGCAATTTGGAATGGGTGTATCGATTGATGCAAGATCCAAAGCGACTGTTTGGGCGATATTTTTACACGAATACTAAGTTTCTGCAGTTGTTATATAGAGGAAAAAATTAACATAAGCACCCGAATTAGACAAGGATGAAGAGTATGAAGAAAAAAATATGTATGGTAGTTCAAAATCCGATGGTTAAAGGTGGCATTGCTGCGGTAGTCAATGGGTATAAAGGCTCAAAATTAGAAGAAGATTTCAATATTATATATGTAGAGTCATATAAGGACGGCTCTAAACTTACAAAGCTTATGAAAGGCATTTGCGGTTATTTCCATTTTGCAAAGGTTCTTTTATTTGATAAGCCTGACATTGTACATATTCATTCTTCCTTTGGTCCTAGTTTTTATCGTAAGTTACCGTTCATCTATATGGCAACTTGGTTTAAAAAGTCAGTAATCAATCATATTCACGGAGCTGAGTTTAATGATTTTTATGAAAATGCCAACAATAAAAAAAGAAAGCTAATTAAGAAAACTTATAACAAATGCTCAATTCTTGTTGCCCTATCAGATGAATGGAAACAGAACTTGTTACAAATTGTGCCAGATGAAAAGATTGTAGTTATAGAAAATTATAGTATCATTCATGCTGATGCAGTAGAAGAAAGATTGAATAGAAAATCGAACAACCAAGTGCTTTTCCTTGGAGAGATTGGAAAAAGAAAAGGCTGCTATGATATTCCAGAGGTAGTCGAGAGGGTAGTTAAAGAGATTAGTGATGTTAAATTTATACTTGGAGGTTCAGGAGACATTGAACAAATTACGGAAATACTTCGGAGTAAAGGTGTAGAAAAGAATGTCGTATTCCCTGGTTGGGTGCGAGGGGAAGATAAAGATCATCTGTTAAGAGAAAGTGATGTGTTCTTCCTTCCTTCCTATAATGAAGGAATGCCTATGTCTATTCTGGACGCAATTGGATATGGTTTACCGGTTGTAAGTACTGATGTTGGAGGAATACCGAAAATCGTCCACCAGGGTATGAATGGTTATATCTGTAAACCAGGAAATATAATTGATTTCGTAGAGCGATTGGTTTACATATTATCTAATGAAATAGTATTTAAAGATTGTTGTAGATATAGTAGCAGCATTGCAAATAGATGTTACTCATTGGAAATCCATATCGGGTATATTAGAGACTTATATTGGAAGATGCTAAAAACATATTAACATGTTTTGATTACAAATCTATAAATTTCAGAATAGAAGGAGCACTCGATGTATTTAGTAAGTATAATCGTACCCGTTTATAATGGACAAAGTGTTATTGAAAGATGTATACAAAGTATTTTTACTCAAACATATAAGAATTATGAATTAATTATAATAAATGACGGATCGTGTGATAAAACACAGGAAATTTGTATAGCAATGTGTAACGGAAATAGCAAATGTAAGATTATTACGATTCAAAATGGTGGAGTTTCTAACGCAAGGAATATCGGAATCACGAATGCAAATGGTGAATTAATTGTTTTTGTTGATAGCGATGATTTTGTATCTCCATTATATTTAGAACGACTTGTTATAAATTTTGAAGAAGGAAAATTTGTTCTTTGTAAATATCATAAAGTAACAGAAAAAAGATATAAAAAAGAGGTGAAAATTACAAAACCAGGTGATATAAAAAAAATGGATAAAGATAATCTTGCGGAAATATATCTATCATCATTGTTTTGCCAACCTTGGAATAAAGTATATAGCCGAGAGGTAATACTTCAGCATCAAATAAAATTTAATATTGAATTATCTATTGGTGAAGATTTGTTTTTTAATTTGGAGTACTTAAACTATTGCAATGAATTTATCGTAATAGATGAAAAACTTTATTATTACTTTTTTAATATATCAGGATTGAATGCCACACTGAGTCAAGGGAGTAAATATCTAGATTTATTTACTAAACAATGTGTAGCAATTAACCAATATCTTACGAATATACTTCAGGTATCAGTCCGGGATTTAGATGAGTTTAGGTATCACTATTTTATGGTTTATATTAATAAGATAAGAATTATGAGAAAAACTCACAAAGATCAAAAATTCTTGACACAAGCACTTTCGAGAAAAGAACTTATATTAACAATAACCTATTTAAGAAATAGAAAAATTTTAGACAGTATTAGTTGTGCGATGCTGCATAAAGGATATGTCCAATTTGTTTACTATTTCATTAAAATAAAAAGAAAGATTATAAAAGAAGTTATGATTAATATCATTCAAAAGAATCTTAAGTATAAGCCAAGCCAGAATCAAAATTTTCTATTTTAAAATGCTGTATTAAGCTAGAATATATCTTCATTGTAGTATACGATTCATGTTATTTATTGAAAAGTAATGGGGATGCAATAAGAGATAGAATTGTTAGTACACATTGATTAATTGTTGTAAGAGATGAGGAGTTTACAATGAATATTGTTAGTGTAATTATACCGATTTATAAAGTGGAAAAATATTTAAGGCAGTGCTTGGATTCTGTGATTAACCAGACCTATACGGATTTGGAAATAATCTTGGTAGACGATGGCTCACCTGATAACTGTGGGGAAATTTGTGATGTATACGCAGAAATAGATTACCGAATTAAGGTCATTCACAAACAAAATGAAGGGTTGGGTTATGCCAGAAATACAGGTCTTAGTATTGCAACAGGTGAATATGTATACTTTGTCGATTCTGATGATTGGATTGATGTCAATTTTATTGAGCGTATGATGGATATTAGTAATAAATACGATGCGGATATGACTATTTGCGGTTACAAAAAGTATACAGAAGATGCATGTGAAATGATATGTTCAGTATCTGATATTTGTGTTTATGAAAATATCAAAGTGCATGATGAAATCTTGCTTCCCATGATAGGCAGAGAATCAACACATTATGAAGACTGGACAATTAATATGTGTGTTTGGACCAATCTGTATAGGCGAAATATTATTGAAGATAATAGTATCCGTTTTATGTCAGAAAGAGAGTATCTTTCTGAAGATATATGTTTTAACTTGGACTATCTTTATTATTCGAAAAAAGTTGTTATGACTTCGGATTGTCTATATCATTATCGCAGCAATCCGGTGTCTCTCACTAATTGCTACAAGGCAAATGAATTTAGTATGATTATTCGGTTACATAAGAAGATTAATGAAATGATAGATTCAATGGGATTAAGAGATAAAGTTGAATTCAGATTACACAGATTTTTTATAACCAAGACACGAAAGACTTTATTTTTGTTGGAGAATAGTAGAATGCCACTGAAAGACAGGCTACAAATAACGAAAAATATTCTTAACGATAAAACACTTCAAAGAATATTAAGTGAGTATCCTATAAAAAAATATGCGTTGAAATATAAGGTCCCAGCCTACTTTATGAAGATGGGATTTAGCTTTGGTACGGTTATATTATTCAGATTCCAGACTGTCATAAAATCGTTGCTGGTAAGGTGAGGACGAAAGATGGAGGAAACATATATATGAAACATGCCTTCTTAATAATAGCACACAATAATTTTGAGGTATTAAAAAGGCAACTTGGAATCCTCGATAACAAAAATTCAACTTTTTTTATACATATAGATCAGAGGGCAACTGTTGATAAAACGGATTTACTCAGCCATGTTAAAAAAGCAAAGGTGATTTTCGTAAAACGCAAAAAGATCATTTGGGGTGGGTATAGCCAAATTGATTGTGAGCTAAGATTAATTAATGAAGCGGTGATGGGGAATTTTGATTACTATCATCTTCTATCAGGAGTTGATATGCCTATAAAACCATTTTACGAGATAGATAGATTTTTTGAAAGGAATAATGGAAAAGAGTTTATTCACTTTGATGGTGAAGAAGTAGATTACATAACTAGGCAGAGAATTTCACTATATCATTTATTTCAAAGAAATATTGGGATTTTGAGATATATCAATATTTTTTTTATAAAATGTCAGCAGTTTTGCAGTCTGGATAGACTTCGGGATGAAACATTAGTTGTTAGAAAAGGTGCTAATTGGTTCAGCATTACTAATAATCTTGCTAAGTATGTAGTAAATAAAAAGAAAAAAATTAGTAAATTATTTCGCTTCAGTTTATGTGCGGATGAGATGTTTTTACAGACTATCATATATAATTCGAATTTTAGGATAAATCTATTTGATCAAGAACTTAGGAATGATTATCAATCCTGTATGCGATATATAGATTGGAAGAGAGGAAAGCCTTATGTTTTTCAAGAAGGCGATTATAATGAGCTGATTTCTTCAAAGTGCCTTTTTGCACGGAAATTTGATTATGAAAAAAGCCCGGTACTTGTTGAGATGTTATTTAATCTGTTTACCTCAAACAGTCGACAATTGCATTGATATAAAACCAATAGTTGCAATATGGACTTATTAAACCGAAAAACGGATGCGATAATGAATCGTTATGTTGGAGAGGATATTAATGTACACAAATAGATATAGATTTAAAATCGAGAAAATATCATTATGCGTATATATATACACATTAATTACTTTTCAACCGATTTCTCTATCATATTTTAGTATTGGTAGATTGTTTGGAAATTTGCAAGATTTAATGTTGATGGCTTTTTTTGCTTTATTTATATATTATGAATTAAAGAGATACTGGAAAAATAAGGTATCTACATATATTAAACTTGTTCTACTATTTGATACACTTTATTTTATTTCTACTTATATAAATATCGGACTGCAGATAAATATTCTGACTTATGCTTTAAAAAAATTTGTTATATTATGCTGGATTGAATATATTATCTTGCATAAAGAAAAAAGATTGCTAAGTGCGATGGCGAATGCACTTTGGACATTAATTATTTTTGATTTTATTTCTATTGTTTTATATCCTGAGGGTTTAAGTGCGTTTGGAATATTTGGTTGGGTTTTAGGTGGTAAAAATAATAGATTCTGTTATGTCTTTTTAGCAAGTCTTCTATCTATAATATCTTGGTATCAAATACCAGATAAGAAAAAGAATAAGATGTTATTTAAGCTAGCTATACTAGAAACTATTGCTATTGTATCTGTAGTATTAGTAAAGAGCAGCACTTCAACGGTATCTGTTTGTTTATTAGTTGGTTTTATATTTTTATATCCTGTTTTAAAGTCAGATAAATTCTTTAATATGTATACTTATATAATTTCGCATTCTGTAATATGGGTTTCTATAACCTTATATAATGCGGTCTTAGCCGATAAACTTTCAGAAATAACAGGATTCCTTGTTGGAAAAGATGCTACATTTACAGGACGTACACCGATATGGAATGCAGTTTTAGATTTAATAAAAGAAAAGCCTTTATGGGGATATGGAGAAGAAAGCATTTCAGCTAATGTAAAACGTACAGGAATATCCTATTTTTTAAATACACATAATCAGGTATTAGAACTGTTATATACAGGGGGAGCTCTATTATTGATAACCTTCCTTATTATTTTGGTATTATGCCTAATGAGAAATCATAAGAAAAAGAGTGTAATAAGTATTTTTGCGTCTTGGAGTATCTTTGCATTATTATTTGAATTTACACAGGAGGCAATCATGCTAGAATTTTTATTGTGGGTAATTCTTTTATTTGTATACCATGCAAATGAATTAAGTGGAATAGATTGGGTTTAATTTGTACTGAGGAATAGTTCAGAAAATGTAGTTTACCTATATTAATGAAAGGAATGACTGAAGTATGAAAATAGCAATATTAACCATACATGATTTTAACAATTACGGTAATAGACTACAGAATTATGCAACACACACTATTCTAGTGAGAATGGGAATTAGTGCTGAAACATTGGTTATTGAGGATGTAAAAACCATTAAGAGAATATTATCTTCAATTATAAGAAAAGTATGCTATATGATTTTCCCACAGTTATACGTAAAGTGGAATCCAATTTCTGCCAAATGGACGCGTTTTGAATTGTTCACTAAAAAGTATATACCAGAAAATATTGTATATTCCAAAAATAGAGATGTTTCTAACTCAGTAATTAATAAGTATGATTATTTTCTAGTGGGAAGTGATCAAGTTTGGAATCCCACGTTTTCTAATGTTCAGATCGGTAATTTTCTTCTTGAGTTCGCAAATTCCTCAAGACGAATTAGTTTTGCAGCGAGTTTTGGTATGGATTATTTGTCAGATGAGTGGTTTTCCCAATATGCATCAGAATTGTTGAAATTTAAGGCAATTTCCGTCAGGGAAAACCGTGGAGCCGAAATAATAAAGGAACTAATCGGAAAAGATGTAAGTGTTTTAATTGACCCTACACTGTTACTTAGCGCAAACGATTGGAGAAAAATAGCCAAACCAGTGAGAATAAAATCTAACAAACCGTATATTTTGACATGTTTTTTAGGGGAAAAAAGCAAGCTTTATACTGAAATAATTGAGAAAATTGCTGTGGAATATAGTTTGGATATAAAAAATCTATGCGATAAAAATGATTTAGAGTTATTTCAGGCGGGTCCAGCTGAATACTTATATTTGTTAGATCATGCAGCATTTATTTGCTCGGATTCTTTTCACACGGCAGTGTTCTCTGTATTATTTGACAAACCTTTTTTGATCCTTAATAGAATAGAACATAATGAGATTTGTCCTATGAACTCAAGAATTGAAACATTTCTTAATAAAGTAAATTTAAAACAAAAACTTCAAGTTGACATTAATAATAGTATGCTTTTTGACTGTGATTATCATTCTGCACATGAAATACTAGAGTGTGAGAGGATAAAGGCTATGCATTTTCTCGAAAATGCTTTGTTTGAATCAAATTGATTATAACCCCAAAGGAAGGTAGTGTCGTTTTTTCATCACGATTTGTGCTGGATCGAAGTGACAGAATGGTAGTTAATATGAAGATAGAAAGGACAAAAAATGCAACAAGGAATATTATTTATGGGTCGATTTTAAAGATTTATCAAATCGCAATACCTTTTGTGATTCGAACAGCTATGCTGTATTTACTTGGAATTGAATATCTAGGCTTAAATGGTCTTTTTATATCTATTCTTCAAGTTCTTAATTTAACTGAACTCGGTGTTAGCGGTGCAATGGTATATAGCATGTATAAGCCGATTTCAGAAGATGATGAAGTAACCATTTGTGCAATGATGAAGTTATATAAGATATATTATAGAATTATTGGATTAATCGTTTTAGTGCTTGGGTTATTCTTACTACCATTTATACCAAAACTGATTTCGGGTGAAGTTCCAAATGATATAAACATTTATGTATTATATTTATTAAACTTGGGAGCATCCGTATTATCCTATTGGTTATTTGCTTATAAAAACAGTATAGTACAAGCCCATCAGAGAATTGATGTGGTTAGTAAGATTTCACTTATAACAAATACAATTCAATATGGTTTACAACTTTATGTTTTAGTTTTTTTAAGGAATTATTATTTCTTTTTAATAATAGCACTTACTACTCAAGCGCTAACGAATGTTGTAACAGCATTAATCGCTACCAAGATGTACCCATCATTTAAAGCGATAGGTAAACTTGAAAAACATAAAGTTAAAGAAATAAACCAGAGAGTAAAAGCATTATTCACAAGCAAAATTGGAACTGTAATCACACAATCAGTAGATACAATTGTAATTTCAATTTTTCTAGGACTTACTGTTTTAGCTATATATAGTAATTATTTTTACATAATGTCATCTGTGATGGCCTTTATGACTATAATCTTTAATTCATGCACTGCAGGAGTGGGTAACAGTATTATCACTGAAACCATAGATAAGAATTATAATGATTTAAAAAAAATCACTTTTATAATATCCTGGCTTGCTGGAGTTTTTTCTTGTTGTTTGTTATGCCTTTATCAACCTTTCATGGAAATTTGGGTAGGAAATCAATTAATGCTTGATAATCTAATGGTTGTTATGTTTTGCATCTATTTTTACATATATGAGGTAATGAGCGTCATGTTTCTTTATAAAGATGCTGCTGGAATATGGCATAAAGATAGATATAGGCCAATTGTTACATCATTTGCGAATTTAGGTATGAATTTGGTCATGGTGCAATTTATGGGAATTTATGGTATTGTTCTTTCGACTATACTGAGCTTTATCCTCATTGGAATGCCTTGGTTGATCCATAACTTGTTTACTGAATTGTTTAAAAGAAAACCATACGAGTATTTAAAAATAATGTTTAAGTATACAATAATTACAATAGTTGCGTGTATTATAACATATTTTTGCTGTAGCTTTATAAACTCAAGCGGATTAAGATGTATCATCTTTAGGCTAATAATATGCATGATTGTTCCAAATTTAATCTTTATAACCGCGTATTATAATGAAACTGAATTTAAGCAAACTATTGTGTTGGCAGGTAAAATAACGGGAGGAAAGGTAAAGTTACTAAAGCTATAATAGATTGGAGAAAGTCTACTTCCTACATTAAAAAAAGGTGGTAAATGAATGAAAAAGATTATAGTAGTTGGTAATAGAATGGATTGTGGAGGAACAGAAATCGCAATGTTGGCATTATTAAAACAACTTGTTTTGCGAGATTACGATATCACGGTCGCCTTGAAAGAGAAGAGTGGAGTATTGTTAGATCAAATTCCCACTAGTGTTAATATTATCGCTTTGGATTGTATGAGCTCAGCTAAAGAATTATTGCATAAAAAAAGAGGGATAGATAAGGTCATGTATTTTGGAAAACGGTGTTTAGATAAAATTAATGGCAAATTCCATCTATATGATGATTTATTAGCAGAATGCACTGAGTTAGGTGGAAGTTATGATTTGTTAATAGATTTTTTTGGCTATGGTCATTTCCTTACGGCTTTTTCTGCAAAAATGATTACTGCCCATAAAAAAGTCCTTTGGTTTCATGATGATGATTTGAGCTGGATGTTTAAAATCGAAAGGTATTTGCAATATTATGATAAACTGTTCGGGGTATCAGAGGCTGTTGTAGCGGCGATAACAAATTACGATATTGCGTTAGCAGAGAAAACAGATGTTTTCTATAATGTAATTGACATAGAAGAAATCCGGCAAAAATCTGAAGCCGATTTTGAACCAATTTACGATTCTGAAAAATTGGCATTATTAACAGTAGGTAGAATACATGAACAAAAGGGAATTGATATTCTCATAAAAACAGCAAAAATACTAAAAGAAAGACAGTTGGCTTTTCATTGGTATGTTATTGGTGGTGGAGAAACTGAGTACTATTTGCAAATGGCGAAACAATTGGGGGTAGATAATTGCGTTATCTTTGTAGGACAAAAAACAAATCCATATCCATATATAAAGACATGCGATTTATATATACAGCCTTCAAAACATGAGGGTTATGGATTGACTATTTTAGAAGCCAGAGTTTTACATAAAGTAATCATAGCTACTAGATTGCCCTGTATTAAAGAACAAATCACCGATGGAGTTAATGGCTATCTTGTTGAGTTGAATCCAACAGCTTTTGCTTCTAAAATAATTGAATTGGCTAATAGCAAATATACAAATAATTATGTGATGAAAAATTTAATAAATGAAACTATTGATTTTACAAATGAATTTCAAAAATTAGAAAGTTTATTTGATAATTAATTTCGACGAGAAGATATTAGTAATTTATAGAAGTGTGAGGAAAAAGCTATGAAGTTACAAAGAACTAAAAACACATCACGTAATATTGTTTTTGGGGTTGTCTTGAAAAACTTTCAAACGATTGTTACATTTGTTATGAGAACGGCTATGATTTATGTGCTAGGTGTAGAATATCTTGGTTTGAATGGTTTGTTTGTATCAATTCTACAAGTTCTAAATCTTGCTGAGTTAGGCGTTAGCAATGCAATAATTTTCTGTATGCTAAAGCCAGTAGCTGAAGATGATATAATCAAAATATGTGCAATAATGAAACTTTATAAGAAATACTATCGGATAATTGGTTGGGTTGTATTAGTTGCTGGTATGGTATTGCTGCCATTTATTCCAAAATTGATTTCTGGTGATGTTCCACAAGATATAAATATCTATATATTATACATATTGAATTTGGGGGCAACTGTAATTTCATATTGGTTTTTTGCTTATAAAAGTAGTCTATTATCTGTGCATCAACGTTCTGATATCATTAGTAAAATTACGTTGGTAACGGATAGTGTAAAGTATGGACTGCAGTTAGATGCTCTGATTGTATTTAAAAATTATTATTTCTATCTGATAGCTTTACTATTTTCTCAAATAGTTAATAACGCTATGATAGCAATTCTTGTCAACAAAATGTTTCCACACTGTAAACCCGAAGGCGAACTTTGCGAAAGCGAAATCAGAACCATTAATCATAAAGTAAAAGATTTTTTTACAGCTAAGATTGGACAGACGGTGGAAAATTCTGTTGATATGATTGTGATATCTGGTTTTTTGGGTTTGGCTGTTTTGGCCATATATCAAAACTATCGTTATTTATTAGCTGCTGTTATGGGTTTTATAAGTATCATCTTTAATTCCTGTGCAGCTGGAATAGGAAACAGCTTGGTAGTTGAAACCAAGGATAAGAATTATGGTGACTTTAAAACTTTTACCCTCATTATGGCTTGGATCGTTGGGTTCTGCACCTGTTGCTTTTTTTGTCTTTACCAACCTTTCATGGAAATATGGGTAGGAAAAGAATTAATGCTTGATATATGGTCTGTAATTTTGTTTTGTATGTACTTTTTTATATTTGAGATGAGCCATCTAATAAATGTATATAAAGATGCTGCTGGAATATGGCATGAAGACAGATTTCGCCCATTAATTACTGCTATAGCAAACTTATTGTTGAACTTGGTGTTGGTCCAGTCGTTTGGAATCAATGGTGTTCTTCTTGCAACTGTGATAAGTATATTTTTTATAGGAACGCCATGGATGATATATAACCTTTTTTCAGTGCTATTTAAAAGAAGTCCTTGGGAGTATATCCTCTGTCTGGTTATGTACTTTTTGGTGACAATATTTACGTGCGGAGTTACTTATTATATTTGCAGTATGTTACCGATATCAGGGGTTATTTGGTTTGTAGTAAAAATAGTTATATGTTGTATTATACCTAACATTATTTTTATTATCTGTTATATGAAACGGGAAGAATTTGAGCTTGCAAAGGGAATAATAATAAGAATGTTTGGAAAAAGGAGCATAAAATATTATTTAATTAAAAGGCGAGGTATCTTATGAGTGAATTAAAGAAGGTAGCATTAATCACAGGAATAACAGGCCAAGATGGTTCCTACTTAGCGGAATTATTATTGGCCAAGGGGTATGAAGTTCATGGCATTATCCGCAGGCATAGCAGCATTAACACAGAGCGAATTGATCATTTGTATGAGAATGAGGAATACAGGGATAAGTCATTTTTTCTTCATTACGGAGATTTGACTGACTCTAGTAACTTAAACCGTTTAATTACGAACATCAAGCCGACAGAAATCTATAACCTTGCCGCACAATCCCATGTTGCAGTATCGTTTGAAGTACCGGAGTATACGGCAGAAGTTACCGGAGTAGGTACATTAAGGCTTTTAGATGCAATCAAATCCAGCGGAGTGAATTGTAGGTTTTACCAAGCATCTACATCAGAATTATTTGGTGGGTTACCAGATACCGCGCCACAGAATGAACGAACACCTTTCTACCCCAAGAGTCCATATGGTGTAGCTAAGCTTTACTCCTATTGGATTACTGTGAATTACAGGGAGGCATATAATTTATTCGCTTGCAACGGAATTCTCTTTAATCACGAATCACCAAGAAGAGGGGAAACTTTTGTTACCCGAAAGGTTACGAGAGCGATTGCAGGCATCATGGCAGGAAAACAGGAAAAACTTTCTCTTGGCAATTTGGATTCTAAGAGAGATTGGGGATTTGCCGGAGATTACGTTGAAGGTATGTGGAGAATTCTGCAGCAGGATAAGCCTGGAGATTATGTACTAGCAACCAATGAAACTCATACGGTAAGAGAATTTGTTGAGCTTTCCTTTGAAGAGGTTGGGATTGAATTGGAATGGGATGAAACTGGTTTGGATGAAAAAGGATATGATAGAAAAACGGGTAAGCTATTGGTTGATGTAAATCCCAAATATTTCAGACCCGCAGAGGTTGAGCTATTATGGGGAGATGCTTCGAAAGCAGAAGCCGAACTTGGGTGGAAAAGGAAAGTGGATTTGAAGGGTCTGGTACATATGATGATGGAAGCTGACATGAAAGAAATAGCTGGAATGGGCCTAGATAGGTGTCTTGTAGAAAGAAAATTCGAAGATAAAGTAAATTACGTATTATATGCCTAATACAATAAGATATGTTATAAATACAGTTGGAATCAAGAAATGGATTGTAGAAGTGTGATTGGATTAAGGGGGATACTACATTGGAAGTTAACAGTAGGATATATGTTGCCGGTCACCATGGTATGGTAGGCTCTGCAATTGTTAGAAAACTAAAGGCAGAAGGCTTTGAAAATATCATAACCCGTTCCTCCAAAGAATTAGACTTACGTCGTCAGGAATCGGTGGAACAATTTTTTGCCGAGGAAAACCTCGAATATGTATTTTTAGCTGCAGCAAAGGTAGGTGGTATTATAGCCAATAGTACCTATCCGGCAGATTTCATGTATGACAATATCATTATGGAGATGAATGTGATAAAGGCTACTTTTGATTATGGAGTTAAGAAGCTATTATTTCTAGGAAGCTCCTGCATCTATCCAAGACTTGCCCCACAGCCCATGGCGGAAAGCTGTTTGCTTACCAGCGAATTGGAGAAGACCAATGAGGCCTATGCTCTGGCAAAAATAGCAGGGCTCAAATACTGTGAGTATCTAAACATTCAGTATGGTACAGATTATATCAGTATAATGCCTACGAACCTTTATGGCCCGAATGATAATTATCATCCCAGAAATTCCCATGTACTACCCGCACTAATACGGCGTTTTCATGAAGCGAAAATAGCAAGTGCGGGCTCAGTGACAATATGGGGAACCGGAACACCACTCAGAGAATTTTTATATGTAGATGATCTTGCGGATGCTTGTGTATATCTGATGAATACCTATTCCGGAAGTGAAACAGTAAATCTTGGTACGGGCAAGGATATATCCATTCGTGAACTTGCAGATTGCATAAAGAAGGTTGTTGGGTATCAGGGTGAGATTATGTATGATTACAGTAAACCGGATGGTACGCCGAGAAAGCTATTGGATGTGAGTAAATTAGAAAGTCTTGGATGGAGATATAAGACGGAGCTTGAGGACGGTATTAAACTATCTTATTCTGATTTTTTAAATAATGAGATGAGAGCCGAAAGATAATGTACGAAAGAACGATATAGATAATAGATGGGTGTTAATATGAATATAATTCTCTTATCTGGGGGATCAGGTAAAAGACTTTGGCCTCTTTCGAATGACACAAGATCAAAACAATTTTTAAAGTTATTAAAGAACGATCAGGGTGATTTTGAGTCCATGGTACAACGGGTGTATAGGCAAATTCTAAAGGCTGAAATTGATGCAAATATCGTAGTTGCGACTGGAGCGTCCCAAGTGGATTCCATTAAAAGTCAGCTGGGTAGTAGTGTTGACATAATAATAGAACCAGAAAGAAGAGATACATTTCCTGCTATTGCATTGTCCTGCGCGTATCTTGCACTTGAAAAGAAAGTAGATTTGAATGAGGTGGTTGTAGTCCTCCCGGTTGACCCATTTACAGATATTGAATATTTTAAGACACTTACCTTTATGGAGGATGCGGTAAAGAATGATGTGGCGAATCTGGTTTTAATGGGAATAAAGCCAACCTACCCTTCTACGAAATATGGATATATCGTTCCTGCAAAAGGAGAGATTACCTGTTTGAGCCGGGACCAAGGTATTAATTCTAAGGAAATATTGATACATAAAGTAGAACGTTTTATTGAAAAGCCTATGGAAGCAATAGCAAAACAATTGATATTAGACGATGCAGCATGGAACGGCGGGGTATTTGCTTTTAAATTAAGATACATGATGGAAATTGTGAATAAGTATATAGATGCAGCTGATATTAATTTATCTACATTTTGTGAAATACAAAGTAATTATAATATATTTAAGAAAACAAGCTTTGATTATGAAGTAGTGGAACAAACAGCTTCGATTGCCATGATTTTCTATGATGGCTGCTGGAAGGACTTGGGCACCTGGAATACGCTGACGGAGGAAATGGAAGAAGGATGCATAGGCCGAGTTATGGTTAGCGAGGATAGCAAAAACACCAGTGTTATTAATGAACTTTCTATTCCTATCTTGGCGCTGGGTGTAAAGGATTTGGTCGTGGTAGCTTGCCTGGATGGAATATTAATATCGGATAAACAAAAGAGCTCTTATCTAAAATCCTATGTAGATAGTATGAATGACAAGCCATTGTATGAGGAAAATCAATGGGGAGATTATAAAGCGCTTGATTATATACAGTATAATGATGGAATGAAATCCTTAACAAAGCATTTGACTATAAAAGCAGGGCAATATATTAGCTATCTCTCCCATCATATACGAGATGAAGTATGGACCATTGTAGATGGAACAGGCGAGATAGTTATTGATGGATTATTAAGAAATGTAAGCCGTGGTGATGCGGTTTATATCACTAGGGGCCAGAGACACGCGATTAAAGCATATGCTTCGGGTGATTTACATTGCATAGAGGTGCAAATAGGATTAGAACTGTTTGAAAATGATATTGAAAAGTTTGAGTGGCAGTGGTAAAGTTTAGCGGATTATAAAAATACCTTATCAGTAAGAAATCAATTTTCTTATTAGTAAGGTTTTTTTCTTTTCTAACTTAAGCTCTATCGCTCGTCTGCCTCATGTACATTCACTGCTTAAAATTCTATAACTATGTGACTACAAGGTGAATAAGTAACAACTAAAAAGGTAAGAATTTAATTGCTATGTATTAGGAAAAAACTATATGGGAGGGAAGGCAGATGAAAAGAAAGTATCGCTTTTTAACAATAGTATTAGCCGTTGGAATGTTTTTCATAAATTCGGAGTATGCAATGGCTGCCACCGGCTTATCGGAAGCGGAGGAATTGATCTTAGAGAGGTTAAGTGAAGGTGTTGAGATGAATGGCATCATAGTACGGCCTCCTGCATCGTATTTAAATCAAGCCGAGAACGAACTTATGAAGAATGGGGTAGATATTACGAAAGAGCAAGCAGAAATAATCAATCTTAAGATTGAGGAAGCGGCTGAGCTTGTTAATACTGTAAGCATGGATGATATAGTGCATTTTAAGAATTCAGATACAGCCAAGAAATTAATGATATTTGTGGAAGAAGCGGCAGCAGTAGTGAATTATACGGTTTCATTTGATATCACGAAGGGAACATTTAATATATTAAATTCAGAAGGCAATTATGTATTTATGGCAAAGGATGTGATTAATCAGACGGGTTATGATATGACGTCAACAGCTATTGTTGGAAGCGTTTTGCTTTCACTTTTAGTTGTATGCTTTGTTATAGCAAGTAGGATGAAATTGTTTGTGAATATGGTGGAAGCATAGGTGAGACTATGAAAAAAAAGGTGATCAAATTAATGGCATATGTATATATGCCATTAATTTTTACAATTTTGGGGTATATCATTATTTATATAGCAGCAGCTCCGATGCTAACTATGCTGCAGGCGACAGGAAGTATGGTTATTGCAAAAGAAATACCGGATTTTAATCAAGATTTAAAATCGATATATAATCCGACGGCAAGTCAAGAAATAGTAGCACTACAACAAGTAATTGTAGAGGATGTTAATCAAGAGATTGAGACCGTAAATATTAGTGAAGAAGTCAAAGTCGACAATGTGATTTCCATAAAGGATATTCAATTTCCCGATCATGGAACTCATTTTGCCAATCTATCTTGCGAGCGGATTAAACTAGATGCGCCTATTTATTGGGGCGATACCAATGAAGTACTAAAGGCGGGAGTAGGACAGTACATGGGCAGCTTCCTACCTGGTTTTTGTAAAACGATTTTACTGTCGGGACATAACACAACATACTTTAAACCGCTGCAGTTTATTGAAGTAGGAGATGTTATTATCTATAATACTAATTACGGAGATTTTGAATATATGGTAGCTGATGTACAAGTGATTCACTCCAGTGATGCAAAGAATATGCAAGAGGAGATGTTATCTTATAAGCAAGAAAAATTAATTATGTATACCTGCTATCCTTTTGAAACTCTGGTGGGTACCAAACAGGAACGCTTATTTGTGTTTGCAGATAAGATATCAGGACCGTCGATAGAATAGGGGGATAAGATGAAAGATAATATTATAACTATGATTCCAAGGAAACACCACAAGAAAAATGGTTTAAAAAATATAAGATCACTTCTATGTATTATACTATCTTTTATTTTATCTATCGTATTTGTTGGGCTTGTTGTTTTGTGCGTAATCCAATGGAGTTGTTTTAACAAAAACACCTTCTATAGAAATTTGTTGTCAAGTAAATATTATGAAAATATCCAGTCAGACATATATGCAAAAGCAGAAGCGATTACACTCCCCACCGGTTTATCCTTAGAAGTGCTGGATAATACCATTGAATTATATAAAATACACCAAGATGTCAATGGTTATATGGAGGCTGGCTTTCGCGGCGAAGCCTATGAGGCAAATACTATGTTAATGGAAAGCAAATTAGAGCAGAACATTGACCAGTATCTACGGTTGGAAGAGATTACGCCAGATAAGGATCAGAGAGAAAACGCTGCGTATTATGTAGAATCCATATCGGACGAATATAGGAAAGCAATCAAAATTCCTCTTCTTAACTTCCTGATTTCGGAAAGAGATTTATATAATAAAATATATCCCATAGGAATAGCTACTTGTATTGTAGTTATTATATTCATTGTAAGTATGCTTATAAAAATGAACAAATTGGTTCATCGTACCTTACGATATGTGACATACAGCACAACGGCCGCGACTTTTATGATAGCAATAGCACCAGCCCTTGCATTGTATTCCGAATTTTATAAAAGGATTCAATTGTATCCACTCTATTATTATAATTTTGCGATGATTTTTATCACAAATATATTCAATACACTCATCCATTTTAGTATATGGTTGGCAGTTGTATCTATTGTCTTAATGATAACAATAAAGAGTATGAAGATTAAGTTAATAAACAAAGCATAGAATATAGGAAAGGAAATCGTAGTATCTTGTAGTTTTATATCGATAAAGATAATAAGATATCCCTTTAATTCCATTGTAAAACGCACATAAATATGGTAAAATTTTACAGTCATATTATATGTAGTAATCTATGGAATTATGAAAATCTTATAGGAAGAATATTGATAACCGTAAGTTTGGAATGGGATATAGTATGGAAAAGAAATTAAAAAGCTCAAAGATGAAAAAGATTATTATTGTTGTAGGCATTCTATTTACACTAATAGTAGTATTACTATTATCAAGTTATTTTATTGTTCATAGTTACATTAATAAAATGAATTTGGTAAAAACACAGCCAGACACAGTATCAGCATTTTCAGAGGTAGAGGAAGTTTTAGAAATAGAGCCTGAACCGGAAGATGATTTTAAAATCCCTGATTCTCCTAAGGAAGATATTGCTACGGTAGAAGAAAAAATACAAGAAAATGTGAAAGAGAACATCACACCTATTATTGATAATAAGGATGTATTTAATATTTTGCTGATTGGAAGTGATACCAGAGAATCGGATGATAGGGGACGTTCCGATGCTATGATTATTATATCCTTGAATGATAAATCAAAAACCATTACAGCTATTTCAATTATGAGGGATATTTATTTGCAGATTCCAGGTAGAAAAGACAATCGTATTAATGCTTCCTATCAATTTGGCGGAGCAGATTTATTAATAGAAACGATGAAACAAAATTTTAAGATTAAAATTGACCGATACGCAATAGTTGATTTTAATGCCTTTAAAGATGTGGTGAATGCTGTTGGTGGGGTTACGCTGAGTTTAACGGTGAAAGAGATCTCGTTTATCGAAGGTAATATGAAGCAGATCGACAGTACAAATGGTCAAATAAACATAATAAAAGACAGAAATAAGATACAATCGGGGACTTATTTTTTGGATGGTGCACAAGCATTAGATTATGCTTGTATCCGCCATACCGGTAATTCTGATTTTGACAGAACCGGACGCCAGAGAAAGATACTAGAACAGATTTTTATGAATGTAAAGGACTTAGGTCTTTCAAAATTAAATCAACTGCTGAAAGTTATTTTACCCCAGGTTACCACGAATCTTACTGAGGGAGAAATAATTTCTCTTATTCTAAGTTTACCGAAGTTATCCAGTTATGACTTAATGCAATGTAGAATTCCAATCGATGGTTCCTATAAACCATTGATAATACGGGGCATGGAGGTATTGGGAATTGATTTTGAAGAGAATATTGACGAGCTTAATAAAGTGATATATGGGGAAATAGAGGAATAATTAATGGTTGATAAAATTGAATTATATTATATAATTAGTTGATATTGAAATATAAATCAAAAGATAAATGAGGAGGAGTAATATGTTCAAAGTAGTCAGTACAGACAAGGCGCCGGCAGCAATCGGTCCTTACTCTCAGGCATTAGTATATGGTAATTTTTTATTTGCATCGGGGCAGATTCCGATTGATCCCAATAACGGGCAAGTGGTTGAGGGGGATATCAAGGTTCAGGCGAATCAGGTAATGAAAAATGTTTCCGCTATCTTGGAGGCAGCAGGTATTACCTTTGAAAATGTTATAAAAACCACTTGTTTTTTAAAAAGTATGGATGATTTTGCAGCATTTAACGAGGTTTATGCGCAGTATTTTGTGAACAAGCCGGCACGTTCCTGTGTGGCTGTGGCAAAACTTCCCAAGGATGTTCTTTGTGAAGTTGAGGTTATTGCGGTTATAGAATAGTAATGAACAGCAACGGGGTAGAAACTACCGTTGCTATTTTATAGGACACAGCAGATAATTTGTCGCTGAACAGGTAAGAGGAGACAAGAATGAAGGAGATATTATTTTTAGAACCGGTATTTAAATCTATGATTTGGGGAGGCAATAAATTAGAGACAGAATGGGGATATAAAATTCCAAGCGAACTTACAGGAGAATGCTGGGCAATTAGTGCCCATAAAAGTGGAGATTGCACTGTAAAGTGCGGTGCATTCGAAGGGAAAAGCGTAAGCTGGCTATGGCAGTATCATAGAGAATTATTTGGTAATCAGGAAGGGGAAACCTTCCCTCTTTTGGTTAAGATTATTGATGCAAAAAAAGACTTAAGCATTCAGGTACATCCGGATGACGTATATGCCAAGGAGAAGGAACAAGGGAGCCTTGGCAAGACGGAGTGCTGGTATATCCTAGATTGTGAGAAAAATGGAGAAATTGTAATTGGCCATAATGCAAAGGATAAAGAGGAACTTAGAAGTATGATTGCAGAGAATAGGTGGCAGGAGTTAATTAGGGTTAAACCGATTAAAAAAGGAGATTTCTTTCAGATAAATCCGGGTACGGTTCATGCTATAAAAGCAGGCACGTTGATTCTTGAGACACAGCAGAGCAGTGATATTACTTATCGACTTTATGATTATGACAGACTAGACAATGGGAAACCAAGAGAATTACACATTGATAAAAGTATCGATGTAATCTGCTGTCCCCACATTGATAGCGTTGTGGGAAGTAATATAATAAAAGAGGAAGCGTGTGAGATTGTAGAGTTAATCCGGTGCAATTTCTATACAGTAAAGAAAATTAATTTACATGGGGAGCATAGTTTATCTCAGGATTATAATTTCCTAAATGTAAGTGTGATTAATGGTAAGGGAGAAATTGATGGTATCCAGATAAAAAAAGGCGATCATTTTATCCTGCCTTTTGGATATGGAACCTATCATCTTGCGGGTAATATGGAGTTAATTGAGTCACATTTATGATTATTCTAATACACATACCTTTTTTAGGCAAACCGCTCAGGTATCACAGGGATTACGGAAATAGCGGAAAAGAATTTAATAATCCAAGAAAAGGACCCTACACTCAAATTGAGCATAGGGTCCTTTCCCTATCTGAAGGTATTAGATAGGTATTTTGACTGTTATTTTAAAAGTAGTGAGAGCAAACAAAAAAAGAAACTGGTATATAATAGTGTAATTTTTATATAAATTATTGTATAGGATAAGTAGCAATCCATTGTAGTACCAGGTTTATTTACTAAGATAGTGTAAATTATTGAAAAGCATAATTCACACTTAGAAGTTTGTGCCTGCGAAATCCTCGGCACAAACTAAATCAAAGGGAAGGCAGTGTGAATTATTGAAAAGCATAATTCACACTTGGAAGTTTGTGCCTGCGAAATCATCGGCACAAACTAAATCAAAGGGCAGTATGATTTGACAA
>Ga0209724_1001144_pt1 | contig 24507 bp, 24 predicted proteins | sample grotaG_FD_184143 | JGI IMG/M metagenome (GOLD analysis project Ga0209724, IMG submission 184143) | Glacier valley bacterial and archeal communities from Borup Fiord, Nunavut, Canada, to study Microbial Dark Matter (Phase II) -... | ecosystem: Environmental > Aquatic > Freshwater > Ice > Glacier ...
CCGGTCGCCTTCGCGACGCGCGCGGCCTGGTAGCCGGCGGCCTCGGGGCTGATGTGCGGGTCGAGGCCGCTGGCCGACGCGGTGACGAGGTCGACCGGCACGGGTGCATCGTGGGCGATGCCGGCCTTCTGGTCCGCCGCCTTCAGGGCGTCGACGCGTCCCTTGACCGCATCGACCAGCGCCGGGTTCAGCGGACCGAGGTTCGATCCCGACGACGCGCTGGCGTTGTTCGGTTGCGGGCTGGTGGCCGACGGACGCCCCCAGAAATGCTTGGGATCCGACGACGGCTGGCCGATCAGGGATGAGCCGATCACCTTGCCGTCCTTCTCGATCAGGCTGCCGTGCGCCGCCTTCGAGAAGACGGCCTTGCCGATTCCGGTGATCACGAGCGGGTAGGCGATGCCGGTGGCGAAGGTCAACGCGGCGAAGAGGACGACGGCGGGGCGGATGGAAGAGTCGATGTTCATGGGGGGTCACACGAGATGGAAGGCGACCATCAGCAGGTCGATCGCCTTGATGCCGACGAACGGCACGATCAGGCCGCCGACGCCGTAGATCAGCACGTTGCGGCGGAGCAGGACCGACGCGCCGAGCGCGCGGTACTTCACGCCGCGCAGCGCGAGCGGGATCAGCGCGACGATGATCAGCGCGTTGAAGATGACCGCGGACAGGATCGCGCTCTCCGGGCTGTGCAGCCCCATCACGTCGAGCGCCTTGAGCTGCGGATAGGTCACCGCGAACGCGGCCGGGATGATCGCGAAGTACTTGGCCACGTCGTTGGCGATCGAGAAGGTCGTCAGCGACCCGCGCGTCATCAGCATCTGCTTGCCGATCTCGACGACCTCGATCAGCTTGGTCGGGTTGGAGTCGAGGTCGACCATGTTGCCGGCCTCCTTCGCGGGCTGCGTGCCGGAATTCATCGCCACCGCGACGTCGGCCTGCGCCAGCGCCGGGGCGTCGTTGGTGCCGTCGCCGGTCATCGCCACCAGTCGACCTTCGGCCTGCGTGTCGCGGATCAGCTTGAGCTTCATCTCGGGTGTGGCTTCGGCGAGGAAGTCGTCGACGCCGGCCTCGGCCGCGATCGCCGCCGCGGTGAGCCGGTTGTCGCCGGTGATCATCACGGTGCGGATGCCCATGCGGCGCAGCTCGCCGAAGCGTTCCTTGAGCCCGGGCTTGACGATGTCCTTGAGTTCGACCACGCCGAGCACGCGCACCAGCGGCTGCGCCGCGCTGTGATCGGTGTCGACGACGACCAGCGGCGTCGAGCCCTTGCGCGCGACGAAGTCGGCGATGTCGGCCACGCCTCCGGGGAACGTGACACCCAGTTCCTCGACGTACTTGCGCACCGCGTCGACGGCACCCTTGCGGACCTCACGCGATCCGACGTCGACACCGCTCATGCGCGTCTGCGCGGTGAACGGCACGAAGGTCGCGCCCGAGTCCGCATTCTGGTCGTCGTGGCCCTGCTTGGCCGCGAGCACGACGATGCTGCGGCCTTCCGGCGTCTCGTCGGCGAGCGACGCGAGCAGCGCACTGCGGGCGAGCTCGCCATCGTCGATACCGAGTGCCGGCATGAAGGCGGAGGCCTGGCGATTGCCGAGCGTGATCGTGCCGGTCTTGTCGAGTAGCAGCATGTCGACGTCGCCGGCGGCCTCCACCGCGCGACCCGACTTGGCGATCACGTTGGCGAGCAGCATGCGACCCATGCCGGCCACGCCGATCGCCGACAGCAGGCCGCCGATCGTGGTGGGGATCAGGCAGACCAGCAGCGCGACCAGCACCGTGATCGTCACCGGCGTGGCGACGACCTTCGCGCCCGCCGCGGCCGCCGCGGCTGAGACATCGGCCGAGAAGATCGAGAAGGGCAGCAAGGTCGCGGTCGCGAGCAGGAACACGATGGTCAGCACCACCAGCAGGATCGTCAGCGCGATCTCGTTCGGCGTCTTCTGGCGCTTCGCGCCTTCGACCATCGCGATCATGCGATCGAGGAAGCTCTCGCCCGGATTGGCCGAGACCTTCACGATCAGCCAGTCGGACAGCAGGCGCGTGCCGCCGGTCACCGACGAGAAGTCGCCGCCGGCCTCGCGGATCACGGGCGCGGATTCCCCGGTGATCGCACTCTCGTCGACCGACGCCGCACCGACGATCACCTCGCCGTCGGCCGGCACGATCTCGTTGGCCTCGACCAGGTAGACGTCGCCCTTGCGCAGGTCGCTGGCCGGCACGAGGCTGACCGATGCGTCGCGCTTGGGCGCCGACAGCTTCTTGGCCGCGACGCTGGTCTTGACGCCGCGCAGCGAGGCGGCCTGCGCCTTGCTGCGCCCTTCGGCGAGCGCTTCGGCGAAGTTCGCGAACAGCAGCGTGAACCACAGCCAGATCGTGATCGCGAAGATGAACATCGCGGGCGCCTCGCCCGTGCCGAAGAGCGCCTGCACCCACAGCAGCGTCGTGAGGATGCTGCCGATGTACACCACGAACATCACCGGGTTGCGCCACTGCGTCGCCGGCGACAGCTTGCGGAACGAGTCGACGATCGCCGGCCCGACCAGTGCCTTGTCGAACAAGGCCAGACTTTTGGTACTCATCTTTTCTCCGGACTCAATGAGCCGTAAACAGCTGGAGGTGCTCGATCACGGGACCGAGTGCCAACGCGGGGACGTAGGTCAGCGCACCGACCAGGACGATGGTCCCGACCAGCAGCGCGACGAACAGGAGGCCGTGGGTGGGCAACGTTCCGCTCGTGACGTCGAGGCGCTTCTTGCGTGCGAGCGATCCCGCGATGGCGAGCACCGGCACGATCACGCCGAAGCGGCCGAACCACACGGCGATACCGAGCATCACGTTGTAGAACGGCGTGTTCGCGGACAGCCCGGCGAACGCGCTGCCGTTGTTGTTGGCGGCCGACGAGAACGCGTAGAGGATCTCCGAGAAGCCGTGCGCCCCGGGATTGGCGACGCCGGCCCTGCCGGGCTCGACGACCACCGCGATGGCCGTGCAGATCAGCACCAGCATCGGCGTGACGAGGATCGCGAGCGACACCATCTTCATGTCGTAGGCCTCGATCTTCTTGCCGATGTATTCCGGCGTGCGACCGATCATCAGGCCGGCGATGAACACCGCGACGATCGCGTACATCAGCGCGCCGTACAGACCCGAGCCGACACCGCCGAAGACGACCTCGCCGAACTGGATCAGCCACATCGGCACGAGGCCGCCGAGCGGCATGAACGAGTCGTGCATCGCGTTGACCGCGCCGCACGACGCCGCCGTCGTGATGGCCGCGAACAGCGCCGACGGCACGACGCCGAAGCGCGTCTCCTTGCCTTCCATGTTGCCGACGCTGCCGTCGACGCCGAGCGACGTCAGGAGCGGGTTGGAATGCAATTCGGCCGCGATGCCGAAGCCCGCCATGACGACGAAGATCGCCGCCATCGCCGCGAACACGGCCCAGCCCTGGCGCATGTCGCCGACCACCTTGCCGAACGTGAAGGCCAGGCCTGCGGGGATCAGGAAGATCGCCAGCATCTGCAGGAAGTTGGTCAGCGGCGTCGGGTTCTCGTACGGATGCGCCGAGTTGGCGTTGAAGAAGCCGCCGCCGTTGGTGCCGACCATCTTGATCGACTCCTGCGACGCGACCGGACCCATCGCGATCGACTGGGTCTGGGTCTTGGCCGGCTCGGTGATCGCGACGCCCTTGTCGTCCTTCAGCGGCTGGCCGTCTGGTCCGAGCTTGGGTGCGTCGTATGCCGTGACCTCTAGCGTCGTCGCGTCCTGGTACGTGTCGAAGTTCTGGATCGTGCCCTGCTGAAGCTGCACGACGGACAGCGCGATCGCCAGCGGCAGCAGCAGATACAGCGTCACGCGCGTGAGGTCGACCCAGAAGTTGCCGATCGACGTCGAGCTCTTCATCGCGAAGCCGCGGATCAGCGCGAACGCGACCGCGATGCCGGTGGCCGCCGAAAAGAAGTTCTGCACCGTGAGCCCGACCATCTGCGTCAGGTAGCTCATCGTCGATTCACCGGCATACCCCTGCCAGTTCGTGTTGGTCACGAAGCTGACCGCGGTGTTGAACGAGGAATCCGGCGAGATCGCGGCCTGGCCGGCCGGGTTCAGCGGCAGCACGGCCTGCAGCCGTTGCAGGGCATAGACGACGAGGGCGCCGAGCGCGTTGAAGACGATGACGGCGATCGCGTACTGGACCCAGGTCATGCCCTTGCTGCGATCGACGCCTGCGAGGCGGTAGAGGCCGCGCTCGGGGGCGATCCACCAGCTCGTGGAGAAGCCTTCGGTCCTCGCCATGCGGGCCATGAACAGGCCGAGCGGATAGCTGGCGACGATCAGGACCAGTCCGTAGGCCACGAGAAGGACGATGTCGTTGGTCCGCATCAGAAGTCCTCCGCGCGCAGCAGCGCATAGAGGAGATAGACGAACAGCCCCAGCGAGGCCACGCCACCGATGACGTAGAGAAGGTTCATGGCCTCTTCTCCACATGGCCGCAAAGTGCCACGAAGCCGATGGTCACGGCCGCGAACACGAGCGTCAACGCGCAATACACGAAATCCATCTCAGACTCTCCGATTGAAGAGCCGCGACTGTGGAGGGACTCGCGTCAAGGGCCCGCAGAGAATGCGAACCCACGCATCAAGAAAGCATCAAGGCGCAGCGCTAGCGCAAGCGAAAACGGCGCGGGCTGGCAGCCCGCGCCGTCGCGTGAAGAGCGAACCGATGGAAGGTCAGCGAAGGCCGGCGGCGTAGTCGGCGACGGCCTTGATCTCGGGGTCGGACAGGCGCATGGCGATGGTGGACATCACCGCGTTGTTCTTGCGGATGCCACCCTTGAAGGCCAACAGCTGGGCTTCGTTGTATTCGCCCCATTGGCCGGCTAGGCGCGGGTACTGCACCGGGATCCCTGCGCCGGTCGGGCCATGGCATGCGGCGCAGGCAGGCACGTTCTTCTCGGCGATGCCACCGCGCCAGATCTTCTGGCCGAGCTCGACGGTGTCCTTGCTCTTCGCGGTCGCGGGCTTGACCACCTGGCTCGCGTAGTAGGCCGACACGTTCTGGATGTCGGTATCGGAAAGCGCGGCGGCGAAGCCGTTCATGATCGCGTTGTAGCGCGTGGGTGCTGCGGCGCCCGGCTCGACCTTGAAGTTGTACAGCTCCTTCGCGAGGTAGCCCTGATGCTGGCCGGCGAGCTTGGGAAACGAGTTGCCGACCGCGTTGCCGTCCGGACCGTGACAGGCCGCGCAGACCGCCTGCGCGATCGCTCCACCCTTCGTGACGTCGGGCTTGACGGCGGCCTTGGGCGCATCTTCGGCCCACGAGGGCGCACCCGAACCGAGCACCAGCGGCAACATCAGCGCTGCGGACAAAGCGAAGGCACGAGTCATGTGAACCTCAAAAACTACGGATAGGACGGAAGGAAGACCGCGCTTCGGGTTGAACCGTTGAAGCCGGGGTCGGATGCATCGGAAGCGCGTCCACCGGGCCGCAAGCACTGGGTCCGCCTCGGGGCATTCCGACAAACCGCCGTATTATACAGAGCCGATCCGGACCGCGAGCGCCCCCTGCGCCGCGACCACCCCGGGCTCCCGCCCTTTCCGTTGCGGCGCCACCCGCGCCGCACCCCCCATGTCCGTTCTCCAGCAAGCGCGTTTCTTCACGACGGTCGATCGTCTGCATCAACTGCCGCTGCTGGGCCTGCCGGAGCTCGCGTTCGCGGGCCGCTCCAACGCGGGCAAGTCGACCGCGATCAACACCATTGCGAACCAAAAGCGCCTCGCGTTCGCCAGCAAGACGCCCGGACGCACACAGCACATCAACTTCTTCGCGGTCGGCACGCACCCGGAAGACGACGAGCAGCCGGCAGCGTTCATGGTCGATCTGCCGGGCTACGGCTACGCGCAGGTGGCGCGCGACGCGCGGGCGCACTGGGAGCAGACGCTCGGCACCTACATCCGCAAGCGCAACGAGCTGGTCGGTCTGGTGCTGATCATGGACGCGCGTCGCCCGTTCACCGACCTCGACGAGACGATGGTCGCGTGGTTCGCCGAGACCGGCAAGCCGATCCACGCACTGCTGACGAAGGCGGACAAGCTCAATCGCAGCGAGCGGACCAACGCGCTCGGGGCGACGCAGAAGCGCCTCGCCGAACTGTCGCCGTTCCACACCGCGCAGCTGTTCTCGGCGCTCGACAAGACCGGCGTCGCGGAAGCGGACCTGCGCGTGCTCGAGATGCTGGGCCTGCAGGCGCCGGTCGACGTGACGGCCGATGGCGCGGAGCTTCTACGCGTCGAGCGGACAAAAAAACCCCGGCGCAAGGGGAATGACACCGGGGTGATAACGCCTTAATGTAAAGGCACCCGCTCAGGGAGGAGAAGCGGGGGACGGTGTGAACCATCCGGAACTTATGAGCGCGCTGCGCCGCAAAAGTTCTCGCGTGTCGCCACGTCGACGTGTAACAACATCGAATGCCATGAATCCTAAAGAAAATATCGCAGCACTTTCTTCCGATGCGTGGGACCAGCAGACCACGACGTCGCTGACCCACCGACCGCGCCGCATGCGTCGCGACGATTTCTCGCGCCGGCTGATGCGCGAGCATCGCGTCACGGCCGACGACCTGATCTATCCGGTGTTCGTCCACGAAGGCACCAACCTGCGCCAGCCGATCGCGTCGATGCCCGGCGTCGAGCGCCTCACGCTCGACCTGTTGCTACCGGTTGCCGAGGAGACGATGAAGCTCGGCATCCCGGTGCTGGCCCTGTTTCCCGTCATCGATCCGTCGCTGAAGACGCCGGACGGACGCGAGGCGACCAATCCCCACGGCCTCGTGCCGCGCGTCGTCGCCGCGCTGAAGAAGGAATTCCCCGAGCTCGGCGTGATGACCGACGTCGCCCTCGATCCGTACACCAGCCACGGGCAGGACGGCGTGATCGACGCCAACGGCTACGTGATCAACGACGAGACGGTCGGCATCCTCACGCGCCAGGCCATCGTGCAGGCGCAGGCGGGCGTCGACATCGTCGCGCCGTCGGACATGATGGACGGCCGCATCCAGGCGATCCGCCTGGCGCTCGAGGACGCGCGACTGATCCACACGCGGATCCTGGCCTACTCGGCCAAGTACGCGAGCGCGTTCTACGGCCCGTTCCGCGATGCGGTGGGGTCCGCCAAGAACCTCGGCCGCAGCGACAAGATGACCTACCAGATGGACCCGTCGAACAGCAACGAAGCACTACGCGAAGTGGCGGCCGACATCGCCGAAGGCGCCGACATGGTGATGGTCAAGCCCGGCATGCCCTACCTCGACATCCTGCGGCGCGTGAAGGACGCGTTCCACATGCCGACCTATGTCTATCAGGTGAGCGGCGAGTACGCGATGCTGAAGGCCGCGGCACAGAACGGCTGGCTCGACGAGCAGAAGGTCGTGCTCGAATCGATGCTCGCGTTCAAGCGGGCGGGCGCCGACGGGATCCTCACCTACTTCGCGCGCGACGTGGCGCGCTGGGTGAAATCAGGGGCTGCCTGACCGTTCGTTCATCGAACGCCTCCTGCAAGCGCAACCGATCGCGGCGATGCTGCGTATGAGCTGGGGCACATGCCCCGATCGTTTCCGTACCTTTCACTCATGCACAGCTTCAGTCGGCCCCCCCGCGCTCGAACCCCGCTCGCGCACCTGTCCCTGCTCGTCGTCGCGGTCTTCGGATCGCTGGGCGGATGCTCGGGCGCCCGCATCGTCGACGCGCTGACACCGAGCGAGTCGTACACCGAGACCCACGACCTCGCCTACGGCGACGGGCCGCGTCGCAGGCTCGACGTCTATCGGCCAGCCAGCCTCGCTCCCGGCGCGAAGGCACCGGTCGTTGTATTCCTCTACGGCGGCAGCTGGCGCGAAGGCAGCAAGGCCGACTACCGTTTCGTCGCCGAGGCCCTGACGGCTCGCGGCATCGTCGCGGTGATCGCCGACTACCGCGTCTATCCCGAAGTGAGCTACCCCGGTTTCGTCGAGGACACCGCGGCCGCCGTCGCGTGGACCTTCCGCGAGATCGACCGTTACGGCGGTGACCCGCAGCGCATCTTCGTCGCCGGTCACAGCGCCGGGGCCTACAACGCGGCCATGGTCGCGTTCGACTCGCGGTGGTTGCAACCGTACGGACTCGAACCGCAACGACTGCGCGGCTTCGTCGGCCTGGCCGGGCCATACAACTTCCTGCCGATCGTCGACGAAGGCGTGAAGCAAGTCTTCCACTGGCCCGCCACGCCTCCCGATTCGCAACCGATCAACCACGTGTCGAAGGGGTCGATCCCGTCGCTGCTGATCGCGGCGCGCAAGGACACCTTCGTCTACCCGACCAAGAACACCGAGCCGATGGCGGCGCGGCTGCGCGAGGTCGGGGCCGACGTGACGATGGGCATCCACGACCATGTCAACCACATCACGCTGGTCGGCTCGATCGCGAGACCGCTGCGCTTCCTGGCCCCGGTCGACCGCGAATTCACGGACTTCGTGCTGTCGCACTGATCCGCGGACTGCCTCGCGTCAGGCAGCGCGCGCGAGGATCGGAGCCAAAAGTGTCAGGCTGCTCGCGCCAGGATCGGCGCGAGGTAGCGCCCGGTGTAGCTGGCCGGCGTCATCGCCACGTCTTCCGGCGTGCCCTGCGCGACGATCATGCCGCCGCCGGCGCCACCTTCGGGTCCGAGGTCGATCACCCAGTCGGCCGTCTTGATCACGTCGAGGTTGTGCTCGATCACCACCACCGTGTTGCCGTGGTCGCGCAGCGTGTGGATGACGTCGAGCAGCATCGCGATGTCGTGGAAGTGCAGGCCCGTCGTTGGCTCGTCGAGGATGTATAGGGTGCGTCCCGTGTCGCGCTTCGACAGTTCGAGCGACAGCTTGACGCGCTGCGCCTCGCCGCCCGACAGCGTGGTCGCGCTCTGGCCGAGCTTGATGTAGCCGAGACCCACGTCGAGCAGTGTCTGGAGCTTGCGGGCGATCACCGGCAGCGCCTTGAAATACTCGTAGGCGTCCTCGACGGTGAGGCCGAGCACCTCGGTGATGTTCTTTCCCTTGTACTGCACCTCGAGCGTCTCGCGGTTGTAGCGCTTGCCGTGGCACACGTCGCAGGGCACGTAGACGTCGGGCAGGAAGTGCATCTCGACCTTGATCACGCCGTCGCCCTGGCAGGCCTCGCAGCGGCCGCCCTTGACGTTGAACGAGAAGCGGCCCGGACCGTAGCCGCGCTCGCGGGCCATCGGCACCTCTGCGAACATCTCGCGGATCGGCGTGAACAGGCCGGTGTAGGTGGCCGGGTTGGAACGCGGCGTGCGACCGATCGGGCTCTGGTCCACGTTGATCACCTTGTCGAAGCTCTCGATGCCTTCGACGCTCGTGAACGGCGCCGGCTCGGTCGACGAGCCGTAGAGATGGCGCGCAGCCGTGTGGTACAGCGTGTCGTTGATCAGCGTCGACTTGCCCGAGCCCGACACACCGGTGATGCACACCAGCAGGCCGACGGGGATGTTGAGGTCGACGTTCTTCAGATTGTTGCCGCTCGCGCCACGGATGCGCAGCCAGCCGTCCTGCTTCGCGCGACGGAACGGCAACGGCTGCACGACCGCATCTTTCTTCTTGCCTTTCTTCACCTTCGGCGGCGGCAGCGCGAGGTCGATCGGCGCGCTCGGGGCCGATCCCGGCGCGACACGCTGCGTGGGCGTGGCGATGCGCAGCTTGCCCGACAGGTACTGACCGGTCAGCGAGCGCGGGTTCGCCTCGATGTCAGCAGTCTTGCCCGACGCGATAACGTGGCCGCCGTGGATGCCGGCGCCCAGCCCCATGTCGACCACGTGGTCCGCCGCGCGGATCATGTCCTCGTCGTGCTCGACGACCAGCACCGAGTTACCGAGATCGCGCAGGTGTCGCAGCGTGTCGATCAGCCGGTCGTTGTCGCGCTGGTGCAGGCCGATCGACGGCTCGTCGAGCACGTACATCACGCCGGTCAGGCCCGAGCCGATCTGCGACGCGAGACGGATGCGCTGCGCCTCGCCGCCCGACAGCGTCTCGGCGCTGCGCTCGAGCGACAGGTAATCGAGGCCCACGTTGTTGAGGAACGCGAGCCTGGCGATGATCTCCTTGACGATACGCTCGGCGATCTCCTTCTTCGAACCCACGAGCTTGAGCCCCTCGAACCACGCGAGCGTGTCGTACAGCGGCATCGCGCTGATCTCGTAGATCGCCTTGTCGTGTCCCACCGGACCGACGCGCACGAAGCGCGCGTCGCGCCGCAGCCGCGTGCCTTCGCAGGTCGGGCAGGGCTTGTGGTTGAGGTATTTCGCGAGCTCCTCGCGCACCGCGACCGAGTCGGTCTCCTTGTAGCGCCGTTCGAGGTTCGGCAGCACGCCTTCGAACGGGTGCTCGCGCACCACGGGCCGTCCGCGCTCGTTGATGTACGTGAACGGGATCGCCTGCTTGCCCGAGCCCTGCAGGATCAGGTCGCGCGTGGCCTCGGTCTGCTGCTCGAACGGCGCGTCGATGTCGAAGCCGCTGTGCGTCGCCAGGCTCTGCAGCATCTGGAAATAGAACTGGTTGCGCCGGTCCCAGCCCTTGATCGCGCCGCTCGCGAGCGACAGGTTGGGAAAGCCCACCACGCGCTTCGGATCGAAGAACTGGATCACGCCCAGCCCGTCGCAGGTCGGGCAAGCGCCCATCGGGTTGTTGAACGAGAACAGTCGCGGCTCGAGCTCGGCCAGCGAGTGGTTGCAGATCGGGCACGCGAACTTGCTCGAGAACAGCGACTCCCGGGCCGAATCCATGTCGAGCGTGATGGCACGGCCGTCGGCGTTGCGCAGCGCCGTCTCGAACGATTCGGCGAGCCGCTGCTTGATCTGCATCGGGTCGCTGCCGATCTTCAGGCGGTCGATGACGACGTCGATGTTGTGCTTCTCGGTCTTCTTGAGCTTGGGCAGCGCCTCGGCCTCGACGATCTCGCCGTCGACCCGAAAACGCACGAAGCCCTGCGCCTGCATCGCCTGGAACAGGTCGACGTGCTCGCCCTTCTTCTCGCGCACCGCGGGCGCCAGGATCATCAGCCGCGTGCCCTCGGGGAGCGCCAGGACGTCGTCGACCATCTCGGACACGCTCTGCGCCTGCAGCGGCAGATGATGGTCGGGGCAATACGGCGTGCCCACGCGGGCGAACAGCAGGCGCAGGTAGTCGTGGATCTCGGTGACGGTGCCGACCGTCGAGCGCGGGTTGTGGCTGGTCGCCTTCTGCTCGATCGAGATCGCCGGCGACAGCCCTTCGATCAGGTCGACGTCGGGCTTCTCCATGAGCTGAAGGAACTGCCGCGCATAGGCCGACAGCGACTCGACGTAGCGTCGCTGGCCCTCCGCGTAAAGGGTGTCGAAGGCCAGCGAGGACTTGCCCGAGCCGGACAGACCGGTGATCACCACCAGCTTCTCGCGGGGCAGATCGAGGCTGACGTTCTTCAGGTTGTGCGTGCGGGCACCGCGGATGCGAATCTCGTCCATCGTCACGATTGCTGGAGCATGAGTGGGGCGCCGGCGGGGGGCGGGAGCCGACGTTTCAGGAAGTGAGGGAGGAGGTGCCGATCGGCACCTGGACCAGGGCGATCAGTCGAACCAATCAGTTAATATAGCCGACGCCGATTGGTCTCTTGTCGACTCGATATGGGGCCGCCACACTCTTCGGCAAGGCCCTGCAGAAAGCGCTTGCAAAATCATCGTCGAGCCGCTTGCCAAATCGCCCCGTTTGCCTTTCCATCCCATTCGTTCTCGAGGAGTTCGCCATGTCATCGGTCAACAAGGTCATCCTGATCGGCAATCTCGGGAAAGACCCGGAAATGCGCTACCTGCCCAGCGGCGAGGCGATCGCCAATTTCAGCGTGGCCACCAGCGAGAACTGGACCGACAAGGCCAGCGGCGACAAGAAGGAGCAGACCGAGTGGCATCGCGTCGTTTTCTTCGGACGTACCGCCGAGGTCGTGGGCCAATACGTCAAGAAGGGGTCCAAGATCTACGTCGAAGGTCGCCTGCAGACGCGCAAGTGGCAGGACAAGGAAGGACAGGATCGCTACACCACCGAGGTGCGCGGCGACGTGATGCGCATGCTCGACAAGCGCGGCGAGGGCTCGTCGTCGATGGACTCCGAACCGCCGGCGATGGAATCGCGTCGTGCGGCGCCGGCGAAGGCGGCGCCTGCGCCTGCGCGCGCGGCCTCGGGCTTCGAAGACATGGATGACGACATTCCCTTCTGACCGATCGCGGCACGGACCGTCCGCAGGAGCCAGCATGCGGATCGCCGGACCTGACCGTCGACGCCCATGAGACCGTGGTCCGGCCCGAAGCTGATCGGTGCATGGGAAGCGCCGATCGTCCTGCTTTCCGCATACCTGCTCGGCATGGCTCTGCTGCTGGCCAGCGGATTCATCGACCTGCGTAACGCGCGCGAGACCGAGGCGAGCAGCCTCAATGTCTCGCGCACGCTCGAGACGATGGAGAAGCTGCGGCAGATCGGCAACACTCTCTTCATCGCCGAGACGTCGCAGCGCGGCTTCATCATCACCGGCAACGCCGACTACCTGCAGACGTACCGGGACATGCAGCAGCGCATTCCGGTGCGGCTCGCCGAGATCGACCATCTGGTCGGGACCGCCGGCACGCAGCACGATTCCGTCGACAGGATGCGTGCGCTGGCGAAGGTCAAGTTCGACGAGATGGACCAGACTCTCGATGCGTACCGGGTGGCGGGCCAGCCGGGGGCCATTGCACGCGTGATCCAGGACGACGCGATCGGCAGCATGACCAAGCTTCGCGAGGTGATCAGGACGATGCTCGACGAGGAATCGCGCCTGCTCGCCGAACGTCGCGTCGTCGCCGCGGCCTCGTATTCCGCGGGCCTGTCCCGTGCGCTGGTCTCGACCGCGATCGTGGCGCTGGCGCTCACGGCGTTCTTCCTGCTGATGCACCGCTTCCTGCGCCAGCGCGACGCGGCCCTCGCGATCGCCGAGTCGAGCAACGCCGAGCTCGAACAGCGCGTGATCGATCGCACCGCGGATCTGTCGGATCTGTCGCGCCACCTGCTCGACGTGCGCGAGCAGGAGAAGAAGAGCATCGCGCGCGACCTGCACGACGAATTCGGCAGTTATCTCACCGCAATCAACATGGATGTCTCCCGGGCGCGCGACAAGATCGCGGCCACCAATCCGGAACAGGCCGCGAAGCTCGAACGCACGCTCGGGCTGCTGGGCAGCGCGATCGAGATGAAGCGTCAACTGATCAGCGACCTGCGTCCGAGCATGCTGGACAACCTGGGCCTCGGTGCCGCCCTGGAGCAATACATCGACGAATGGTCGCGCCGCACCGGCATCACCGCCACGTTCGATCACGACGGCGAACTGGTCAGCGCCGAAGAGGGGTGCCCGATCTCGATCTTCCGCGTGTTCCAGGAAGCCCTGACCAACATCGCGAAGCATTCCGGCGCCTCGCGGGTGGCCGCACACGTGTATCGCGTGGGCGACGAGATCGAGTTCGAGATCGCCGATGACGGCGTCGGGCTCTCCGATGCGGATCGGGCCAAGCCGGGGGTGCACGGGCTTCTCGGCATCCGCGAGCGGGTCCTCGCCTATCGTGGACGCGTCGACTTCGCGAAGGGCAACGACGGCCGCGGAACGGTCATCCGCGGCAGCATGCCCTGCCAGGTGAGCGGAGAAGATCCGCTACCACCGCGCCCGTACGCCCTGGATTTCGCGTAGGACGACGCCGACAGCGGAACGCGCCGCGCACCGAACGGCGTCATTCGCGCGCTTGCTTATTATCCCGACGTGCTCCGGATTGCTGTATTTGCGTGGCGCGCAGACCTTCCGAAAGACACCCCCTCATTTCCCAGCGGGCGCAACGCTCGCTTTCGAAGCCGGCTGAAAAGCCGGCTTTTTTCTGGATGGGGCTACAATACTTCGCTAATTTTCGGCCCGCAAGGAACGCACCGTTGATCAAGAAAATCATGCTGGTAGACGATCATCAGATCGTGAGAGCCGGCCTCAAGCAGATTTTTGCAGAGTGCACCGACATCGTCGTGGACGCCGAGGCGGCCAGCGGCACCGAGGCGCTGGAACTGCTGCGCGCGCGGCCGGTCGACGGCGTCCTGCTGGATCTGTCGATGCCTGACCGCAGCGGCATCGACGTTCTGCGCCGGATGCGCGGTGAGCGCGCGGATCTGCCGATCCTGATCCTGTCGATGCACGCCGAAGAGCAATATGCGATGAACGTGCTCAAGGCCGGCGCCAACGGGTACATCGCCAAGAGCAGCCCCCCCGCCGAGATTCTCAAGGCGGTGAGGATGGTCCTCACCGGCAAGAAGTACGTGAGTCCGGCACTGGCCCAGCAACTCGCCACCGCCTTCACGAGCGACGTGCACGGCGCGCCGCACGAGAAGCTGTCGACGCGCGAGTTCGAAGTGTTCTGCAAGCTCGCGGCCGGACACAGCGTGTCCGACATTGCCGACGAACTGTTCCTGTCGGTCAAGACCGTCAGCACCCACCGCGCCCGCATCCTGGAGAAGATGAACCTGCGGACCAACGCGGATTTGACGTACTACGCGATCAAGAACGAGTTGATCCAGTAACTCCTGCTCGGTCGTTCGAGCAAGCAAGGCCAGACGTCCCCTCCCGGGGACGTTTTCGTCTGTGGCGCCACCTCCGGCTAAGACAATGGCGGACAGCGCATGGAGCCCAGAACTGATAGAAAAGTCCCCCTGCCCTGGCTAACCTGTCCACGTTGGCGAGATCGGCGTCATGCCGAGTCACCATACAGCCACCGGAACGAGGTCAATGGTCAGGGGTGGGTCCCATCACTCCTCAACCATTTCCAACATCCGCATGAATACGCCGTTGCGAGTTTTTGTCATCGAAGACTCTCCGATTCTGCTGGAGAGGATTGCCGAGGCCATTGCGGATCAGCCTTCGTTGATTTTGGTGGGGACTGCCGATTGCGAGAAGGATGCGCTGCAGAAGATCCGCAGCCTCAAGCCGGAAGCGCTGGTCGTGGATATCAAGCTGCGCGAGGGGAACGGATTGAACGTCCTCGCGCAGTTGAAGTGGGGTGAAGGCGAGGATGCGAAGCCGAAGATCGTCGTCTTCACCAACTATCCGCGACAGGAGTACTTGCGCAATTCGAAGCAGTTGGGAGCGGATTATTTTCTGGACAAGTCGACGCAATTTTCCGATCTGCCGAAGGTGCTGATCGGATTGAGCGACGAGGAACAGTCGGGGTCATTGAAGACCTGATCTTTTTAAGGGAGCTTCGCATGCTGCACTACGCCGTCGTCTTTTTCGTCATCGCGCTGATCGCTGCGCTCTTCGGTTTCGGCGGTATCGCAGCCGGTGCAGCCGAGATCGCCAAGATCCTCTTCTTCATCTTCCTCGTGCTGTTCGTCATCTCGCTGCTGATGGGCCTCGTGAGGCGGCGTTAGTTACAGACCCGTTCGAACGGATGCGGCAAGGGGAGAAACGATGACGATCACTGGCAGGCATGCCTGGAGAGGGTTCGGTGTGCTCGCCGCCATCGGTCTGGTCGTGGCTCTTGGGAATTCGAGAGCGCCGGTCGCTGAAGCGATGGCCTCGACGGTCCGCCAGACCGTTTTTCTCCCTGCTTCACCCGATCGAATCGTGGCCAACGTCGTTGCATCCGAAGGTGTGGATGTCGCGCAGGTGGGCGCAGACGCCGATGGCGGCGCGCCCGCGACCGAGCATACCGATTCGACCGACGAAGCCCATCTCGTTCCCGCGATCTACGCGTGGGATCCGGATGTGCGCTTCGTGTATTTCAGGCACGTGAGCAAGTGGATGTGACGCGGGTCGCGTCGATCTCCTTTGCGATTTCACGTCACCCCCCAAACGACTCACCAAGGACTTCGATGAACTGGGACATCTCGATCGGGCAATGCAAGCAACTGTACGGACGCGTCCTGCAGGCCATCGGCGAGAAGTTCGACCGCCGAAAGTTGGTCCTGAATGGGGAGCGCATCGAGTACAGCGGCCGATTGCAGACACGCTATGGCACGTTGAAGCACCACGTGCAGTGGGGCGCCGAACTGGCGCGCATCCCGCTTGACAAGGCCGCGCTGACCGTCGATTCGATGCACCCCGTGAAACGGGTTTCCCTTTAAAAAATTTCCAACCAAAAAAAAGAGACAAAAATGACTTCATTCGCCAGAAAGGCCGGTTTCACCCTCGCATCCCTGATCGTCGCCTGCGCACTGCCGGCCACGGCGGCCACCAAGGCCGACTACGAAGCCACGAAGGATCGTGCGAAGGCCGATTATCAGGTCGCATCCGACCGTTGCAAGACGCTCGCCGGAAACACCAAGGACATCTGTGTGGCGGAAGCCAAGGCCGCGCGGACCCGTGCGGACGAAACGGCCGAAGCCGACTACAAGAACACCCCCAAGGCACGCGAGGAAGCCGCCGAAAATATCGCCGAGGCGGATTACGACGTGGCCAAGCAGCGCTGCGATGCGAAGACCAGCAACGCGAAGGACGTGTGCCTGAAGGAAGCCAAGGCCGCCGAGGTGAAGGCCAAGGCCGACGCCAAGGTGGCGACGAAGACCGATTCGGCCCGTGCCGACGCGGCGGGTGACAAGCGCGATGCGAACTACAAGGTCGCGATGGAGAAGTGCGACGGCTTCTCGGGCGACACGAAGGACGCCTGCCAGAAGAGCGCGAAGGCGAACTTCGGCAAGTGAAGCGGCTCCAGGCTGCACGCGAAAAGCCCCGATTCGTCGGGGCTTTTTTTCGTCCTGGCGGGGTCGCCTTATAATCCAAAGCTTTTTCTGCGCGCCGGCACCCGGTCGCGGACACCGGCTTTTCCTCCTCCATGCCCATCTATTCCTATCGCTGCGAAACCTGCGGGCACCAGCAGGACATCCTCCAGAAGATGTCCGACCCGCTCCTGACCGTCTGCCCTTCCTGTGGCGCGCCCACCTTGCGCAAGCAGGTCACCGCGGCAGGATTCCAGCTCAAGGGCTCGGGCTGGTACGTGACCGACTTCCGCGATTCGAAGAGCGGCGCGAAACCGGATGCCGCCGCGCCGCCCGTGTCGGGCGACACCGCCGCCAAGCCAACGCCGGCAGCGACCGACGGTGCGGCTGCCAAGCCGGCCGAAGCGGCCCCCGCCAAGAGCGACGCCACGCCAAGCAAGCCTGCCGCGCCGCCCCCCAGCGGCACCAGTTGACGCCACGATGCTGAAGAAGACCTTCTTCACGGGCCTGGTGATCCTGGTCCCGCTGGGCATCACGATCTGGGTCCTCAACCTGGTCGTGACCACGCTCGACCAGACGCTGCTGCTTCTGCCGCCTTCGGTGCGCACGCAGGCCCCGTTCAACATTCCCGGCATGGGCGTGCTGCTGACGCTGCTGATCATCCTCGCGGTGGGAATCCTGGCGCGCAACTTCATCGGCCGCCGGCTCGTGCTGTGGTGGGAGGCGCTACTCGGGCGCATCCCGGTCGTGTCGGCGATCTACTCGAGCGTCAAGCAGGTGTCGGACACGCTGCTGTCGCCGTCGGGCCAGGCGTTCCGCAAGCCCGTCCTCGTTGAATTCCCGCGCGCCGGATCGTGGACCGTGGGCTTCGTCGTCGGCAGCCCCGGCGAGGCGCTGCAGGGGCCGCTGACCGGCGAGTTCGCCAGCGTGTATGTGCCCACTGCCCCCAACCCCACGTCCGGGTACGTGCTGATCGTTCCGGTGGAACAAGTCGTCGACCTCGACATCAGCGTCGACGAGGCGCTCAAGTTCGTCGTCTCGATGGGCGTCGTGGCCCCGGGCAGGCGCCCGTCGATCGCCGCGCCCGCGGTGGCGGCGCTGGCACCGCAGAACTGAGCCCGACCTGCCCGCCGCGATTGCCGCAGCTCGCGCACGCATGATAATTTTCGCCGATGCGATCTTCCCTCACCTTCCCGCACACCGTTCGACGGACTGCCGTCGCTGCGGACGTCCGGCTCGCGCCCCCTTCGGCCGCCGCGCTTCGAAATCGCTAGGGTTGGCCCGGGCCGGCCAACCCGCACCGCAAGGTTCGCGCCCCCTTCCCGTCACATTCCTGTTGTCCATCGCCTGATCGGGCGATCCGGACCGTCGACTGTCCCGACGCCGCCTCGACGCCGCGTCCCTGCCTTCGGTCCTTCTCATTCGGAGTCGTTCATGCGTACCCATTACTGCGGTCTCGTCACCGCCGAGCAACTGGCCCAGCCCGTCGTCCTCACCGGCTGGGTCCACCGCCGACGCGATCACGGCGGCGTGATCTTCATCGACCTGCGCGACCGCGAAGGCATGGCGCAGATCGTCTGCGATCCGGACCGCGCCGAGACCTTCGCGACGGCCGAGTCGTTGCGCAACGAGTTCTGCGTCGAGATCAAGGGCCTGGTCCGCGCCCGTCCGGAAGGCACCGTCAACGCGTCGATGAAGTCGGGCGCGATCGAGGTGCTGGCCCACGAGATCACGATCCTCAACGCGTCGGTCACCCCGCCGTTCCAGCTCGACGACGACAACCTGTCGGAGACCACGCGCCTCACGCACCGGGTGCTCGACCTGCGCCGCCCGGTGATGCAGAAGAACCTGATGCTGCGCTACCGCGTCGCGATGGAAGTGCGCCGCTATCTCGACGCGGCCGGCTTCATCGACATCGAGACGCCGATGCTGACCAAGAGCACGCCCGAGGGCGCGCGCGACTATCTCGTGCCGAGCCGCGTCAACCCCGGCATGTTCTTCGCGCTGCCCCAATCGCCGCAGCTCTTCAAGCAGCTGCTGATGGTCGCCGGCTTCGACCGCTACTACCAGATCGTCAAGTGCTTCCGCGACGAGGACCTGCGCGCCGACCGCCAGCCCGAATTCACGCAGATCGACTGCGAGACCTCGTTCCTCAACGAGGTCGAGATCCGCGAGATCTTCGAGACGATGACGCGCCACGTCTTCAAGACGGCCATCGACGTCGACCTGCCCGCGTTCCCGGTGATGCCGTACGCCGAGGCGATGGCCCGCTTCGGGTCCGACAAGCCCGACCTGCGCGTCGCGCTCGAGTTCACCGAGCTGACCGACGTGATGAAGGACGTCGAGTTCAAGGTCTTCTCCGCGGCCGCGAAGAGCGACGGCGGCCGCGTGGTCGCGCTGCGCGTGCCCGGCGGCGGAGCCATGCCGCGCAGCGAGATCGACGCCTACACGCAGTTCGTCGCGATCTACGGCGCCAAGGGCCTGGCCTACGTCAAGGTCAACGACCTGACGCAGAAGGATCTTCGCACCGGATTGCAGTCGCCGATCATCAAGAACATCCACGACGACGCGCTCAAGGCCGTCATCGAGCGCACCGGTGCGCAGGACGGCGACCTGATCTTCTTCGGCGCCGACAAGGCGAAGGTCGTCAACGACGCGATGGGCGCGCTGCGCGTGAAGATCGGTCACTCCGAGTTCGGCAAGCGCACCGGCCTGCTCGCCGACGGCTGGCGTCCGCTGTGGGTCGTCGACTTCCCGATGTTCGAGTACGACGAGGCCGAGGGTCGCTTCACCGCGGCCCACCACCCGTTCACCGCGCCGAAGGACGGCGACGAGGACCTGCTCGTCACCGACCCGGCGAAGTGCACGGCGAAGGCCTACGACCTGGTGCTGAACGGCTGGGAGATCGGCGGCGGCTCGGTGCGGATCCATCGCGAGGAGATCCAGAGCAAGGTGTTCCGTGCGCTGAAGATCGACGCCGAGGAGGCGCAGTCCAAGTTCGGCTTCCTGCTCGACGCGCTGCGCTACGGCGCGCCGCCGCACGGCGGCATCGCGTTCGGCCTCGATCGTCTCGTGACGATGATGACCGGTGCCGAGTCGATCCGCGATGTCATCGCGTTCCCCAAGACGCAACGCGCGCAGGACCTGCTGACCGAAGCGCCGAGCGCCGTCGACGAGCGCCAGTTGCGCGAGCTCCATATCCGCCTGCGCAGCAACGACCGCGTGGTCGTGCCCGGCGAGCGCGGCGGACCGGGGTTCGGCGGCAACTCGGAACCGCGCGCGGCGTAGGCCTCGCTCCGGGCGGTCCGATGGTGAAATCGTCGTGAGGGCGTCGCGACGCCGGATCGCCGCGGGAGCGGCTGTCGTCGTCGTGATCGCCGGCGCCGCGATCGGGTGGTTCCACCGGCGCACGCAGCCGGACGCGGTCGGCCCCCGTTTCACCGAGGCGCTGCTCGCGCGTCGTCCCGGGACCGTGGTCGATGCATGGAGTGGCGGCGTGATGCGCATCGAGCTGGCGTCGGGCGTCTACATCGACGTGCGGCTGCGCGCGCTGTTCGATGCCTGCCAGGCCGATCGCCCCGGATGTTCGGCGGCGATCTCGGCAGCGCTCGACGACGTCGACCGCGCCGACCGCGCGACCCGCGAGCCGAAGCGCGCCATGCTGCGACCGGCGATCGTCAACGAGGCGTCCAGCGGCTTCAGTCTCGGCTACGTCACCGAACCGCTGGTGGGTCGGTTCGAGCTGCGGTATGCGCTGGTCAACGGCCTCGCGGCGACCTTCGTCACGTCGGCCATTGCCGATCGGCTTCATCTCGACCGGGCGGCGCTGAAGGCCGAGGCGCTCGCGGCCCAGCATGCCGAGCCGGTCCCCGAACTGGACGCGTTGCCCGGATCGACGGCGATCTTCAGCGTGCGCTCGCCCGGGGATCCGCCCGCGCTGCTGCTCGATCGCGAACGGATGAAGCAGTTCGCCACGCGACTGGGGACCCCGCGCCTCTACGCGGCCATCCCGGCCCCGGCCGCGCTGTATCTTGCGAAGGCCGACGCGACCGGCGCACAGGCGCTTGCCCAGGCGATGCCGGCCGGCGGCTTCGACCTGCTCGCCTACGACGTCGATGCGCCCGACGGCGCGGCGATGACGATCGCGCCGCGCACGCCATGAACGACACACCCCGCTCCTTCAAGATCCCGCGTTCGGTCCTCGTGGTGATCCACACCGCAGACCTGCGCGTGCTGTTGCTCGAGCGTGCCGACCGCGCCGATCACTGGCAGTCGGTCACCGGCAGCGTCGACGCGCTCGATGAAGCCCCGTGGGACACGGCGATCCGCGAGGTCGGCGAGGAGACCGCGATCGACGCGGTTCACGACGGCGTGCTGAGCGACTGGCGGCACACGATCGAATACACCATCTATCCGCACTGGCGCCATCGCTATGCGCCGGGCGTGGAGCGCAACACCGAGCACTGGTTCGGACTGACCCTCCCCGACGCCTACCCTGCAATGGGGCGAGTGCGCGTTGCCCCTCGGGAGCATTTGCAATACGCTTGGTTGCCGTTTCGCGAGGCTGCCGCACGATGTTTCTCGCCCAGCAACGCCGAGGCGATCCTCCAACTGCCGCAACGATGCACGACGCGAACGAATCCCCCGTGAACGAGCTGGACGAGGAAGCGCTGACCCAGGAGCGCGACGCCTCGGAAGCGATCGCCGACGAGACCGTCCCCAAGACCGCGAAGCGCCTGCGCATCGCCACCTACAACATCCACAAGGGCGTGACGTCGCGGCGCAACCGCATCCACGACCTGCGCGCGGGGTTGCACGCGCTCAACGCCGACGTCTTGTTCCTGCAGGAGGTGCAGGGCCGCAGCGATCTGCATGCCGGCCAGTTCGACAACTGGCCCGACATCGCGCAGCACACCTTCCTCGCGGGCGATCACTGGGCCGAGGCGGTCTACGGTCGCAACTCGGTGCGCGAGGACGGCGACCACGGCAACGCGGTGCTGTCGCGCTTCCCGCTGGTGAGCCACGAGAACATCGACATCTCCGACCACCGCTTCGAGTCGCGCGGCCTGCTTCACTGCGAGTTCGACTTCGACGGCGTCAAGGTGCATTGCATCTGCGCCCACCTCGGCCTGTTCGAAGAGAGCCGCGTGCGCCAGGCCGACGCGATGATCGCGCGCATCCGCTCGCATGTTCCGGCCGACGCGCCGCTGGTCATCGCGGGCGACTTCAACGACTGGCGACATCGCCTGGGCAAGCGGCTGGTCGAGAACCTCGGCGTGCACGAGGTGTTCTCGGGCCACGAGACGCGCCGTGCCGCGCTCGCCCGGCGCGCCGGCGTGTATGTCGCCCAGCAGCGCGTGCGCCTGCGCCGCACGCTCGATGCGAGCGGCATCATGACCACCAGCGAGGCCACGACCACCGAACCCGTGACGGCGAAGAAGACGCGGCGGCTCGCGGTCCCCGCGCGCACCTTTCCTGCGGCCTTTCCCCTGCTGCGCCTCGACCGGGTCTACGTTCGCGGCCTGCGCATCGCGTCCGCGCAGGTGCTGTCCGGACCGACCTGGCGCAAGCTTTCCGACCACGCCCCGATCCTCGCCGAGCTCGTGCTCGACTCGGCGTGAATTTCGAGGCGGGCAATCGCGTCGAACTACTTTGCGGCGGCACCGAGTACTTCCCGGCGCTGATCGCGGCCATCGAAGCCGCGCGCGACGAGGTCTACTTCGAGACCTACATCTATCACGACGACGAGACCGGCCAGCGCGTCACCGACGTGCTGGCCGGGGCGGCCCGCCGCAAGGTCCGGGTCCGCGTCACCGTCGACGGCTTCGGCTCGAACAATCTGTCGGAGGCGATCCGCACGAAGTTCGACGCGGCCGGCGTCGAGTACGTGGTGTTCCGGCCCGAGCACTATTCGTGGCGCAGCGGGCTGGCCTGGTTCTCGCGCAAGCGACTGCGACGCCTGCATCGCAAGCTGGTGATGATCGACCGCAAGGTCGCGTTCTGCGGCGGCATCAACGTCCTCGACGACCTCAACGATCCGAACCATGGCGCTCTCGAGGCACCGCGCTTCGACTTCGCCGCGCGGGTGGAAGGGCCGATCGTCGGCCCGATCTCCGCGTACATGCTCAACCAGTGGCTGCGGCTCGACCTGCCCAACGTGATCGGCAACCGCCGGGAACTGGAGCAGGCGGTCGAGACCTGGTTCTCGCGCCGCGAGTGGGCCCAGGCGAGACCCGACGGTGGCGACATCCGCGTCGCGCTGGTCACCCGCGACAACGTGCGCAACCGGCGCAGCATCGAGCGCGCGTACCTCGCGGCGATCAAGCTTGCGAAGACCGACGTGCTGCTGTGCAACGCCTACTACTTCCCCGGGCGCCGTTTCCGCAAGACGCTGATCGCGGCCGCGAAACGCGGCGTGCGCGTGCGCCTGCTGCTGCAGGGTCGGCCCGAGTACCCGGTGCAGCACTACGCGAGCCAGACGCTATACGCGGAACTGCTCGCCGCGGGCATCGAGATCTACGAATACACCACCAGCTTCCTGCACGCGAAGGTCGGCGTCGTCGACGATGCATGGGCCACGGTCGGCTCGTCGAACATCGACCCGTTCAGCCTGCTGCTGGCCCGCGAAGCGAACCTCGTCGTGCGCGACGCGCGCTTCGCCGGCCTGCTGCGCCAGCACGTCGAACACGCGATCGCCCACGACGCCGGGCCGGTCCGCGCGGAGCGGCTGCTCAAGACCGGCCTCCTCGGACGGATCACCAACGCGATCTCGTACGGCGTGCTGCGTGCCGCCGTCTCGCTGACCGGCGAGCGCGGCCAGTATTGAGGCGATGACGACCGACCACCCGCCCCCGCGCGAACGCCGCGGCGACCTCGTCGTGCTGCGGCCGCAGGGCCTCTACTGCCCGCCCGGCGACTTCTACATCGATCCGTGGCGCCCGGTCGACCGGGCCGTGATCACGCACGCGCACGCGGACCATGCACGCACGGGGCACGGCCACTACCTCGCCGCGGCGCCCGGCGAAGGCGTCCTGCGCGCTCGTCTGGGCACGATCGACCTGCAGACGCTGCCGTACGGCGAGGCGATCGACCATCACGGCGTGCGGGTGTCGCTGCATCCGGCGGGCCACGTGCTCGGCTCGGCTCAGGTGCGCCTGGAACATGGCGGACGCGTGTGGGTCGCGTCGGGCGACTACAAGTTCATGACCGGGCTCGACGTGGACCCGACCTGTACGCCGTTCGAGCCGGTGCGCTGCGACGTGTTCATCACCGAATCGACCTTCGGCTTGCCGATCTATCGCTGGCAGCCGCAGCGCGAGCTCTACGCAGGCATCGACGACTGGTGGCGCGGCAACGCCGAGGCGGGCCGGGCGTCGGTGCTGTTCTGCTACGCGTTCGGCAAGGCGCAACGCATCCTGGCGGGCGTCGATGCGAGCATCGGTCCGATCTTCTGCCACGGCGCGGTCGAGCCGCTGAATCGCGCCTATCGCGCGGCCGGCGTGGCGCTGCCCGAGACGACGCTGGTGTCGGAAGTGACCGACAAGACGCTGTTCAAGCGCGGGCTGGTGCTGGCGCCCCCGTCCGCGGCAGGCTCGACGTGGATGCGGCGCTTCGGCGATTACGGCGATGCCTTCGCGTCGGGCTGGATGCTGCTGCGCGGCGCGCGGCGGCGACGCGGCGTCGACCGCGGCTTCGTGCTGTCGGACCATGCCGACTGGCCCGCCCTGCACGCG
>Ga0209724_1001148_pt1 | contig 24432 bp, 19 predicted proteins | sample grotaG_FD_184143 | JGI IMG/M metagenome (GOLD analysis project Ga0209724, IMG submission 184143) | Glacier valley bacterial and archeal communities from Borup Fiord, Nunavut, Canada, to study Microbial Dark Matter (Phase II) -... | ecosystem: Environmental > Aquatic > Freshwater > Ice > Glacier ...
CGGTCAGCGGCCAGCGCGTGGCGTACGCCGCATGCGTGCTGTCGAGGCTGAGCGCGAACTTCGCATCGGTCAGCAGCAGTTCCTGGTGCTGCTGCTCGTGGTGCAGCCCGAGCGTGAGCAGCTCGCGAAGCGCGGGATCGTCGGCATGCGTGGCGAGCACGGCCTGCATGCGCTCGTCGACCTGCTTTCGAAAGCTCAGTACCTCGGCCAGCGTGGGTCGCTCGATCAGCCCACGCTGCAGCCGCGGGTGCTGTTCGCCCACGCCTTGGTAGTAGCTGTTGAACAACACCCGAAACCGCGCATCGAACGGTTTGAAGCGGGGCTCGAAGCGTTCGAGGATGAAGGTCTCGAAGAACCAGGTGACGTGCGCGAGGTGCCACTTCGTCGGGCTGGTGTCAGGCATGGCCTGCACCTGACACAGCGCTTCTGACAACGGTGCAGCCAGGGCCACGGTTTGCGTGCGAACGTCGGCAAATCGTTGGGCCAGGGGCGACTCATGGGCGTGTGCCGGCGCGTGCGCGGTGCGGCTCGTGTCGTTCATGGCGTGGGCGCCAGCGTGGCGTCGAGCGTGGCGCGGGCGTCGAAGACGAAGCACTCGCCGTCGAAGTGCTCGCCAGCGGTCTGCTCGAAGTACTTCAGGATGCCGCCTTCCAACTGCAGCACGTTCGCAACGCCCGCATTCGCCATGAACAGGGCGGCCTTCTCGCAGCGTATGCCGCCGGTGCAATAGCTCACCACTGTCTTGCCGGTAAGTTCGGCGCGGTGCGCGAGCAGCGCATCGGGGAACTCGCTGAAGCGCTCGATGCGCCAGTCGATGGCGCCGTGAAAGCGCCCGGCATCGGCCTCGAAGGCATTGCGCGTGTCGAGCATCGCAAGCTCGCGACCAGCATCGTCTCGGCCTTGCGCGAGCCAGCGCGCCAGCGTCTTGGCATCGACCGACGGCGCGCGCCTGGCTTGCGGTTGAATGGCCGCGTGGTTCATGCGAATGATTTCGCGCTTGACCTTGACCAGCAGCTTGCCGAAGGGCACGTCGACTGACCGGCTCTCCTTGACTTCCAGCGCTGTGAAGGGCTCTTGCGCACGCAGCCAGCCAAGCCAGCTGCGAACGTTGGCGTCGGGGCCGGCCAGGCACAGATTGATGCCTTCGCCGGCCAGCAGCACCGTCCCTTTGAGCGCACAGGCTTCGGCCTGCGCCCGGATGTTGTCGCGCCAGTTCGGCAATTCGGTCAACGCCACGAAGCGATATGCGGCGATGTTGAGAATCGAAGTTGCTGAAGTCACGCGATGAATTTTACGGGGCCGTCGATCTTCAAAGGCCCACTCCCTAAAATGCCCGCATGGCCTTCGTTCACCTGCGCACCCACACCGAATTCTCCGTCGTCGACGGCACCCTGCGCATCGACGATGCCGTCGCTGCTGCGGCAGCCGATTCCCAGGGTGCTCTGGCCATCACCGACCTGGCCAACCTGTTCGGCGCGGTCAAGTTCTACCGCGCGGCGCGCAAGCGCGGCATTAAGCCCATCATCGGTGCCGACCTCTGGTTGGAGCCGCAAGGCTTTGAGAAGGCCGCCAGCCGCCTCGTGGTGCTGGTGCAGAACAGCCAGGGCTACCACCACCTGTGCGAGTTGTTGTCGCGCGCCTGGCTGCGCAATGTGCAGCGGGCGCAGGCTTGCGTGACGTGGGACTGGCTGGCCGAACTCGGCGAAGGCCTGATCGTGTTGTCGGGTGCGGAGCTTGGCCCCGTCGGGCAAGCGCTGGTGGCGGGCGACCCCGAGCGCGCGGCACTGCTCGCGACAAGGCTGGCGCAGCTGTTCAAGGACCGCTTCTACATCGAGTTGCAACGCGCCGGCTTGCCCGGCAACGAGGCCCATGTGCGCGCTGCCGTGCAACTGGCCGCCGAGCTTGCGCTGCCGGTGGTGGCCACGCACCCGGTGCAGTTTGCAGCGGCCGACGATTTCGAGGCCCATGAGGCGCGCGTGTGCGTCTCCGAAGGCGAAATGTTGAGCAATTCGAAGCGTGTCAAGCGCTTTTGCGAAGAGCAGTATTTCAAGACCCAGGCGCAGATGGAAGCGCTGTTTGCCGACCTGCCCAGCGCTGTGCGCAACACGGTCGAGATTGCGCGCCGCTGCAACTTGAGCCTCGTGCTCGGCCAGGCGCAGCTGCCGGACTTTCCGACGCCGGTGGTCGACGGCGTGCCGCTCGCGATGGACGCGTACTTCCGCATCGCCTCGCATGCGGGCCTCGAGAAGCGGCTGGCGCAGCTCTACCCGGACGCCGTGCTGCGTGATGCGCAGCGCGCGCGCTATGTCGAGCGGCTCGACTTCGAGATCGCGACGATCCTGAAGATGGGCTTCCCAGGCTACTTCCTGATCGTTGCCGACTTCATCAACTGGGCCCAGAACAACGGCTGCCCCGTGGGGCCGGGGCGCGGCTCGGGTGCGGGCTCGCTGGTCGCGTATTCCATGGGCATCACCGGCCTCGACCCGCTTCAGTACAACCTGCTGTTTGAGCGCTTCCTGAACCCCGAGCGGGTGTCGATGCCCGACTTCGACATCGACTTCTGCCAGGGCAACCGCGAGCGTGTGATCGACTACGTGAAGCAGAAGTACGGCCGTGATGCGGTGAGCCAGATCGCCACCTTCGGCACGATGGCGGCGAAAGCGGCGCTGCGCGATGTGGGCCGCGTGCTGGGCATGGGCTATGGTCACGTCGACTCCATCGCCAAGCTGATTCCCGCCCCACCGGGCAAGCAGGTGACGCTGGCGCGCGTGCCGGCCGAGCCCGAGCCCGGGCTCATCTACGCCCGCAAGGAGGCGCCCGAACTCGAACAGCGCGAAGCCGCCGAAGAAGAGGTGGCCGAACTGCTGGCGCTGGCCATGCGCGTCGAAGGCTTGACCCGCAACGTCGGCATGCACGCCGGCGGGGTGTTGATAGCACCCGGCAAGATCACCGACTTCTGCCCCCTCTACATGCAGCCCGGCAGCGACAGCGCGGTGAGCCAGTTCGACAAGGACGATGTCGAAGCCATCGGCCTCGTGAAGTTCGACTTCCTGGGCTTGGCCACGCTGACGATTCTCGAGCTGGCGAAGGAGTTCATCAAGGCGCGCCGCCCGCAATACGCCGACTTCGACTACGACCGGCTGCCGCTCGACGACCCGCGTGTCTACAAGCTCTTCTCCGACGGCCGCACCGAATCGGTGTTCCAGTTCGAAAGCGCGGGCATGCAGCGCATGCTGAAGGACGCGCGGCCCACGCGCATCGAAGACCTGATCGCGCTGAACGCCATGTTCCGCCCCGGGCCGATGGAGAACATCCCCACCTTCTGCGCCCGCAAGCACGGCAAGGAAGAGGTGAGCTACCCGCACCCGCTGCTCGAGACCGTGCTCGGCGAAACCTACGGCGTGATGGTGTACCAAGAGCAGGTGATGCAGGCCGCGCAGGTGCTGGGCGGCTACTCGCTCGGTGGTGCGGACCTGCTGCGCCGCGCCATGGGCAAGAAGAAGGCCGAAGAGATGGCCACGCACCGCGCGATCTTCCGAGACGGCGCGGCCGCGAAGCACATCAGTCCCTCTGTGGCCGACGAAGTGTTCGACCTGATGGAGAAGTTCGCCGGCTACGGCTTCAACAAATCGCATGCCGCCGCGTACTCGCTGCTGGCGTATCACACGGCCTGGATCAAGGTGCATTGCACGGCCGAGTTCTTCGCCGCGAACATGACGGTCGAGGCCGACGACACCGACAAGCTGCGGGTTCTGCTGATCGACGCCAAGAGCTTCGGCGTGGTCGTGCAGGCGCCCGATGTGAACAAGGGCGTGCATCGCTTCGTCCCCGCGTCCGACAGCGTGGTGCAGTACGGCCTGGGCGCGATCAAGGGCACCGGTCAGGGCGCGATCGAGGCCATCGTCGCAGCCCGCGCGGCAGGTGGTGCGTTCAAGAGCCTGTTCGACTTCTGCGCCCGGGTGGACCGCAGCCGCATCAACAAGCGCGTGATCGAAGCGCTGATCAAGTCGGGCGCGTTCGATGCACTGCACGCTGAGCGCTCGCGCATGCTCGCCAGCGCCAGCCTCGCAATGGACTGGGCCGATGCGCAGGCCGCGCACGCCGATCAAGGGGGGCTGTTCGACTTTGCCGACGACAGCGCCAGCGTGCACGGCGCGAGCACGCAAGAGCCCGAGCTGGAGGCGGCCGAGCCCTGGAGCATCAAGCAGCGCCTGCTGCTGGAGAAGGCGGCGCTCGGCTTCTACCTGTCGGGCCACCTGTTCGACCAGAGCGCCGACGAAGTGCGACGCTTCGCCAAGCGCCGCATTGCCGACCTGATGGACAGCCGCGACCCACAGCTGCTGGCCGGCATCGTCAGCGACCTGCGCGTCGTCAACGGCCAGCGCGGGCGCGTGGCCATCTTCAAGCTCGACGACAAGACCGAGCCTATCGAAGCGGTCGCCAACGAAGACCTGCTCAACGCGAACCGTGACCTGCTGAAGGACGACGAGCTCGTCATCGTGCAAGGCAAGGTGCAGCTCGACCGCTTCTCCGGCAGCCTGCGCCTGAACGTGAGCGCGGTGTGGGACCTGGCTGCCGCGCGCTGCCGCTTCGGCAAGTACCTGCGCGTCAACGTGAACGGCAGTGTTCCGCCGGTCGCCGAGGTGCTGCGTGACTTCCCGCAGCGGCGCGTCGCCACCGAGCAAGGCGACCTGCCGCAGGGCCTGACCGTGCGGCTGCAACTGCTGCGTGACAGTGCCAGCGGCGAGCTCGACCTGGGCGATGCGGCACGCTTCTACCCCACCGACGACGCGCTCGACCGCTGGCGTGCGGCGGCGCACGGCGGGCAGGCGGTGGTCGTGTACGAGTGAGCCGGTGCGGCGGCGCGCAAAGCGGCGTGTCAGGTTTGGCGGCGCCGCACCGATAAGGTGACATGGCCGCATCCGCATCCATCACCGCCTCACCCCACCCGTTCAGCGGCCCGGTCACCGGGCTGGTGCTCTCGGGCGGCGGCGCGCGGGCGGCCTACCAGGTGGGCGTGCTGCAGGCGATTGCGCAGATCCGGCGTGACGCGCAAGCCACCGGCGCTGTGCCCGCCGGCAACCCGTTCCCGGTGATCGCCGGTACCTCGGCTGGCGCCATCAACGCGGCCGCGCTGGCCTGCCGTGCCGACGACTTCGACGGTGCGGTGAACATGCTGTGCGAGGTGTGGCAGAACTTCCATGCCGAGCAGGTGTACCGGGCCGATTCGCTGGGTGTGATCCGCACCGGCGCGCGCTGGCTCACGATGTTGTCGATCGGCTGGGTGATCGCGCGATGGCGCCGCGCGCGGCCGCGCTCGCTGCTCGACAACACGCCGCTGCAAGGGCTGCTGATGCGGCTTGTCAGCACCGAGCGGCTGCAGCAAATGATGGCGCAGGGGCACCTGCATGGGCTGGCCGTGACGGCATCGAGCTACGGCTCGGGGCTGCACGTGACCTTCTACGACGCGGTCGAGCACATCAAGCCGTGGACGCGCTCGCAGCGCATCGCCGTGCGCGACGCGATCGGCGTGCCGCACCTGATGGCCTCGTCGGCGATCCCGTTCGTGTTCCCGGCGGTGGCGCTCGACATCGATGGCCATGCCGAGTACTGCGGTGACGGGTCGATGCGCCAGGCCGCGCCGATCTCGCCCGCAGTGCACCTGGGCGCCGAGCGCATCCTGGTGGTCGGTGCCGGCCGCATGCACGAGCCGCCGGGTCAGCGCGCCGGCAGCAGCGAGTACCCCAACCTTGCGCAGGTGGCGGGGCATGCGTTGTCGAGCATCTTCCTGGACGCGCTGGCGGTCGATGTGGAGCGCCTGCAGCGCATCAACACCACGCTCGCGCTGCTCACCCCCGAACAACGCGCGGCGACCGGGCTCAAGCCCATCGACGTGCTCGTGATCTCGCCGAGCCAGCGCCTCGACGACATTGCGGCCCGCCATCTGGGCGAGTTGCCGCTGCCCATCCGCGCCATGCTGCGCGGCCTGGGTGTGCAAGGGCAGGGCAGCGATGCGCGGGGCTCGGCGCTGGCGAGCTACCTGCTGTTCGAGGCGCCGTACACGCGCGAGCTGATGGCGCTGGGCGTGCGCGACACGCTGGCCAAGCGCGACGAGGTGCTGCGCTTCTTCGGCTGGGTGGCCATGGTGGCTGCGGCCTGAAACGAAAACGCCCCGATGTACGGGGCGTTGCTCGGGGTGCAGGCCGCGTGGCCTGCGACGGTGCTTACTTCTTCGCAGCGCTGGCCGGTGCGGCGGCAGCGGCAGGCCTGTCTTCCTTCGCGGCCTTCTTGGCGGCGGCCTTGTCGGCCTTGGCCTTCATGGCTTCGTCGGCAGCAGCAGCCTTGGCCGCCTTCTTGTCTTCCTTCTCCTTCTTCGCGGCGGCCTTCTTGTCGTCGGCGCCGGTGGCGGCTACCGAAGGGGCGGGCTTGGCAGCGTCGGTCTTGGCCATCGGGGCGGTGGTCGCGGGTGCGGCGGAGGGTGCAGCCGCCTTCTTGTCGTCCTTCTTGGCAGAAGCCGGAGCAGCAGCCTTGGCGGGTGCGCCGGTGAAGGCAGCGCCGTTCACGGTCAGGCCTTCGGTCGAGAACTTGGCGGCATTGCCTTCGCCCACACCCTTGACACGGTCGACCATGTCTTGCCAGTCCTTGAACGAACCCTTCTTGCGCTCGTCGAGGATCTTGCCCGCGATGGACGGGCCGATGCCCTTGACGGCTTCGAGTTCGGCTTGGGTGGCCTTGTTGGCATCGACGGCGGCGAAGGCCACGGCGGCGAACAGGGCCAGCATGGCGGCGAGAATTTTCTTGATCATGGTGTTCCTCGGATCGTGGTGGAGAGGTTGCGCGCCGGGCACGGTGCCGTCGGCGCTGGACTCATAACGAAGGGTCTGACGACAGGGTTGACCCTTGCGCAAAAGAATCAGCCCGATGCCGTCAACCATGCGGCGTAGGCCGCTACCCCGGCGGCCACATCGGCGAACCTGTGGTCGCAGCCGGTGGCGCGCAGCCGCGCCAGGTCGGCCTCGGTGAAGCACTGGTACTTGCCGACCAACGCGTCGGGGAACGGGACGTACTCGATCAACCCGGTGCGCACCAACTCGGCCAGCGCCAGCGGCGCGTCGCCAGCCGCCACGCGTTGGGCGTTCACGGTGGCCACGGCCACGTCGTTGAACGGCTGGGCGCGGCCGGTGCCGAGGTTGAAGATGCCGCTTTGCTCGGGGTGCCGCAGGAACCACAGGTTCACGGCCACCACGTCGTCCACGAACACGAAGTCGCGGCTCTGCTGGCCGGGGCCGTAGCCGCCGTACTCGCCGAACAGCTTGACCTTGCCCGTTTCGCGGAACTGGTTGAGGTGGTGGAACGCGACCGAGGCCATGCGGCCCTTGTGCTGCTCGCGCGGGCCGTAGACGTTGAAGTAGCGGAAGCCCGCGACCTGCGTGAAGGTGCCCGAGGTCGAGGTGGGCAGCATGCGCCGCACCACGTTGTCGAACAGCAGCTTCGAGTAGCCATAGACGTTCAGTGGGCGCTCGAACGCCGGCTCTTCGCGGAAAGCAGCGCTGCCGCCATAGGTGGCAGCCGACGAGGCATAGAGCAGCCGCGTGCCCTGCGCCTGGCAGGCGTCGAGCAGGTCTTTCGAGCAGCGGTAGTTGGTGTCGAGCATGAAGCGGCCGTTGTGCTCCATGGTGTCGGAGCAGGCGCCTTCGTGGAACACGGCGTCGACCTGGCCGAACTCACGCCGCGCGAAACGGGCGTAGAACTCGCTGCGGTCGAAGTAGTCGCTCAGTTGGGCACCGAGCAGGTTGCGGAACTTGGGGCCGTCGGTCAGGTCGTCGACGCCGATCACGTCGTCGATGCCGATGGCGTTCAGGCCCTGCACGATGTTGCTGCCGATCATGCCGGCCGCTCCTGTGACCACGACTTTCATTCGCAGGCTTTCATGGGGGAAACAACTCGTCGAAACCGACGGTGGCGGTGCCGAACTTGCCGACCACGATGCCGCCGGCGCGGTTCGCCACAGGCATCGCTTCGCGCAGGCTCGCGCCGCAGGCGAGCATGGCGGCCAGCGTGGCGATCACGGTGTCGCCGGCACCGGTCACGTCGAACACCTCGCGCGCCTGCGCGGGGACTTGCAAATGGCCCGGGGCGCCATCGACCGTGTCGAACAGCGACATGCCGTCTTCGGAACGCGTGAGCAGCAGAGCGCCAAGCTTGTGCTCGGCGCGCAGCCGCTCGACGCGCTCGCGGAGCTGCACTTCGCTGCCCCACGCGCCGATCACCTGCGCCAGCTCGGCACGGTTCGGCGTGATGACGGTCGCACCCGCGTAGCGGCTGTAGTCGGCACCCTTGGGGTCGATCAGCACCGGCTTGCCATGCCGGAGCGCCAGCTCGATCATGTGAGGCAGGTGGGTCAGGCCGCCCTTGCCGTAGTCGGAGAACAGCACCGCGTCGTGCTCCGGCAGCACGCGTTCGAAGTCGCTCAGCATGCTGGCCAGCACCTCGTGGTCGGGCTGGTTCTCGAAGTCCACGCGCAGCAGCTGCTGCGCCCGGCCGATGACGCGCAGCTTGACGATGGTGTAGAGCTGCGGGTCGCTGCCGAGCAGCGCGGCAACGCCTTGCTCTTCGAGCAGCCGGCGCAGCGTGCGGGCGGGCTCATCGACGCCGACCACCGTGAGCAAGGTGGCCTGCGCACCCAGGGTCTTGACGTTCAGCGCCACGTTGGCGGCGCCGCCCAATCGCTCTTCCTCGCGCGTGACGCGCACGACCGGCACCGGCGCTTCCGGCGAGATGCGGTCGACGGCACCGAACCAGTAGCGGTCGAGCATGGCGTCACCGACGACGAGCACGCGGGCGCGAGCCATTTGCGCGCGTGTGATTGCGGTGGTCGGCGCCTCTTTCATCAAAGGTCTTCCAGTCGTTGCGGTGGGTAGCTGTCCCAGCTCAGGCAGCCGGGGCATTGCCAGAAGTAGTGCTGCGCCTCGAAGCCGCAGGCGGCGCAGCGGTAGCGTTGCAGCGGCTGTGCGGCGCGGCCGACCGCGTCACGAAGCGCCTTGGTTTCGGCCGCAGTGAACGGCACGTCACCCTGCTGGCCGAGCAGCGCTTGCGTGGCCGACAGCGTGGGGTGTTCGCGCAAGTGCGCGAGCAGGCGCTCGCGCTGCGCTTCGGCGGGCGGGTCGAGCAGCGCCAGCGCGTCGAGCAGATCCGTGGCCGGGGCGCGTGCGTACAGCGCTTGCAGCCGCTGCAGCGCGGCCGGGCCCTGATCGGTGGCCAGGGCACTGCGCGCGTAGTCGCGCGCGACGAGGTTGAACATGACCGGGTGCGTGACCATCAACTCGCCCCACACCGCCAGCACCTGCGCGTGGTCACCGCTGCGCAGCGCGCGCTGGCCGGCCAGCACGAGCGGGCGGGCGGCTTGCGGAGCGGCTTCGCGGGCGCGTTGCAGGGCGGCGTCGGCATCGGCGGTCTGGGCTTGCGCATCGGCTTCCAGCGCGATCTCGCACCAGTGGTGCGCGATGCGCGACGCGAACGAGCCGGTTCCCCGTTGCTCCAGCTTGCCGGCCACAGCCGCAGCAGCGCGCCATTCGCGGGAGCGCTCATGCAGCGTCAGCAGCGCGAGCCGCGCTTCGGTGTCGAACGCGGTGCCATCGAGCGCTAGGTAGGCGGCCTCGGCACGGTCGAGCAGGCCGGCCTTCATGAAGTCTTGCGCCAGTGCGTGCTGCGCACGATCACGTTCGCTGGCAGGCAGGTCGGCCCGGTTCAGTAGGTGCTCGTGCACGCGCACCGCGCGCTCGTACTCGCCGCGCCGGCGGAACAGGTTGCCGAGCGCGAAGTGCAGGTCGGAGGTGTCGGGGTCGTGCTGCACAGCCTCGATGAAGGCGTCGATGGCCTTGTCGTGCTGTTCGTTGAGCAGCAGGTTCAGGCCCTTGTAGTAGGCCTTCGGCGACTCTTTCTGTTCACGCTTCCATTGGCGCACATCGAGCCGTGACGCCACCCAGCCAAGCGCGAAGGTGAGCGGCAGCCCGAGCAGCAGCCACTGCAGGTCAAAGTCCATCGCGGGGCGGGTGCGGCAGGGTGATTTCGGTGGTGGCCCGGGGTGCTGCAGGCTCGGCCACGGCGGCGATCACGGGCGCGTGCTTGCGCGCCACGCGCCGGTGCCGCCACCAGCTCGGCACCATCGCGAACACGCCGAAGGCGCAGCCCAGCGCGAACGCAGCCAGCACGATGAACACCGTCGGCGCGCGCCATTCCTGGCCGAAGAACCAGCGGATCGCAGCGTCGTGCTGGTTGTTCAGCGCGAATGCGAACAGCGTGAAGAAGATGGCGGCTCGAACGAGCCAGACGATGAGTCGCATGGGGGAAGAAAGCGACGGTCAGGCAACGGGCGCCTTGGTCGCGCGCGCCACGGGCTCGGCCGATAGCGGAACCTGCGCATCGACGGCTTCACGCAGCGCCTTGCCAGGTTTGAAATGGGGAACGAGCTTCTCGGGAATCACCACCTGCTCGCCGCTGCGCGGGTTGCGGCCCACGCGCGGCGGGCGGCGGTTGATCGAGAAGCTGCCGAAACCACGGATCTCGATGCGGTGCCCTTTGGCGAGCGCCGCAGACATCGCATCGAGGATGGTCTTGACCGCGAACTCCGCGTCGCGGTGGGTCAGCTGGCTGAAACGCTCAGCGAGCTGGGCCACGAGGTCGGAGCGGGTCATGGCACAACAGCCTTAGCCGTTGTCCTTCTGGTTGTCGAGCTTGGCGCGCAGCAGCGCGCCCAGGCTCGTGGTGCCGGCGTTCTCACGCTCGCTGGTCTGGGTCAGGCGTTGCATGGCTTCCTGGTTGTCGACGTTGTCCTTCGCCTTGATCGACAGCTGGATCGAACGCGTCTTGCGGTCGACCATCAGGATCACGGCGTTGACTTCATCGCCTTCCTTCAGCACGTTGCGCGCATCTTCAACGCGGTCGCGGCTGATCTCGGAGGCACGCAGGTAGCCGGTCACGTCGGCGTTGAGCTCGATCTCGGCGCCACGCGCATCGACCGTCTTGACCTTGCCGGTCACTGCCATGCCGCGGTCGTTGACCGTGGTGTAGGTGGTGAACGGGTCGGAGTCGAGTTGCTTGATGCCGAGCGAGATGCGCTCGCGGTCCACGTCGACGGCCAACACGATGGCTTCGACTTCCTGACCTTTCTTGTAATTGCGCACGGCGGCTTCGCCCGGCTCATGCCACGACAGGTCGGACAGGTGAACCAGGCCGTCGATGCCCGCAGCCAGGCCGACGAACACGCCGAAGTCGGTGATCGACTTGACGGGACCCTTGACGCGGTCACCGCGCTGCACGGTGGTCGAGAACTCTTCCCACGGGTTCGCCTTGCACTGCTTCATGCCCAGGCTGATGCGGCGCTTGTCTTCGTCGATCTCGAGAACCATGACTTCGACTTCGTCGCCGAGCGATACCATCTTGCTCGGGGCGACGTTCTTGTTAGTCCAGTCCATTTCGGACACGTGCACCAGGCCTTCGATGCCCGGTTCGATCTCGACGAACGCACCGTAGTCGGCGATGTTCGTGATCTTGCCGAACAGGCGGGTGCTGTTCGGGTAGCGGCGCGACACGCCGTGCCACGGGTCGTCGCCCAGTTGCTTGATGCCCAGCGAGACGCGGTTCTTCTCGGCGTCGAACTTCAGGACCTTGGCCTGCAGTTCCTGGCCGACCTGAACCACTTCGCTCGGGTGGCGCACACGGCGCCAGGCCATGTCGGTGATGTGCAGCAGGCCGTCGATGCCGCCGAGGTCGACGAACGCGCCGTACTCGGTGATGTTCTTGACGACGCCGTTGACGATCGCGCCTTCATGCAGCGTGCTCAGCAGCTTGCCGCGCTCTTCGCCCATTGAGGCCTCGACCACTGCACGGCGCGACAACACGACGTTGTTGCGCTTGCGGTCGAGCTTGATGACCTTGAACTCCATGGTCTTGCCCTCGAAGGGCGACATGTCTTTCACGGGGCGGGTGTCGAGCAGCGAGCCCGGCAGGAAGGCGCGGATACCGTTGACCAGGACGGTCAGGCCGCCCTTGACCTTGCCGTTGACGGTGCCGGTCACGAATTCACCGGATTCCAGCGAGTTCTCGAGCGACATCCACGACGCGAGGCGCTTGGCCTTGTCGCGCGACAGAATGGTGTCGCCGTAGCCGTTCTCGACCGCGTCGATCGCGACCGAGACGAAATCGCCGACCTGGACTTCGAGCTCGCCCTGGTCGTTCTTGAATTCTTCGATGGGAACGTACGCTTCTGACTTGAGGCCGGCGTTCACGACCACGAAGCTGTGTTCCACGCGCACCACTTCAGCAGTGATGACTTCGCCACTGCGCATTTCGGAGCGCGTCAGCGACTCCTCGAACATGGCGGCGAAGGATTCCATGCCGGATGTTTCGGCAACTTGGGTTTGGGACATTGAGGTTTCCGGTGCGCACTTGCATGCGCGGGGTTAGGTTTAAAAACCGGCGCCCTTGGCGTGCCATCGGAATTGAGCGGCACTGGAGGGAGGGCGACGGACATGTCTGGGTCGTTCGGAACTTGGCAGTTCAGAACGGCCTGCGGTGTTCCCAGGCTTCCAGAACAGCAACCATCGAGGCTTCGAAGGTCAGTGCCGAGTTGTCCAGCAACATCGCATCTGCGGCGGGTTTCAAAGGTGCGGTGGCTCGGTTTTGATCCCGTGCATCGCGCGCCTCCAGCTCCTGCCGAAGACTGTCGATATTAGACGAAATACCCTTTGAAATCAACTGCTTGTGACGCCGCTCGGCGCGGGTAGTGGCGGTCGCGGTGAGGAAGACCTTGAGGTCGGCGCCGGGGAAGATCACGGTGCCCATGTCACGCCCGTCGGCGACCAGACCGGGCAAGCGGTGGAATGCCACCTGCAAGGTGCGCAAGGCCGCGCGCACCAGTGGCCAGGCCGACACCTTGGACGCGAGCGCGCCGACCTCTTCAAGGCGCAGCGTCTCGGTCACGTCCTGCCCGCCCATCAACACCTGGCCGGCAATGAAGTGCAGGTCGAGGTGGGTGGCAAGCTGTGCCAGCCGGGCCTCGTCGTCAGGGCCGACACCGGCACACATCGCGGCCAGTGCGGTGGCGCGGTAGACCGCGCCCGAGTCGAGGAAGTGGTAGCCCAGCGCCTGCGCCACGGCGCTGGCCAGTGTGCCTTTCCCCGACGCCGTGGGGCCGTCGACCGTGATGATGGGAATATGCCTGGGCGCAGTTCGGGCCACGCCGAACAACACCTCGAAGTAGTTCGGGAAGGTCTTCGCGACACAGTGCGGGTCGAGTACACGCACCGGCAGCTCGGCGGTGTTGAATGCCGCCAGCGCGAAGCACATGGCCACGCGGTGGTCGGCATAGGTGTGCACCGTGGCAGCGCGCCAAGTCGTGGGCGGCCGGATGGCGATGAAGTCGGCCCCTTCTTCCACCACAGCGCCGAGCTTGCGCAGCTCGGTCGCCATGGCGTGAATCCGATCGGTTTCCTTGACGCGCCAGCTGGCGATGTTGGTCAGCCGCGTTTCGCCACCGGCATACAACGCCATCACCGCCAGCGTCATCGCGGCATCGGGGATGTGGTTGCAGTCGAGCGTGATGGCCATGAGCGGCCAGGCACCGCGCGAGGCTTCGATCCAGTCGCTGCCCAGCGTCACGTTCGCACCCATGGCGCGGGCCGCGTCCACGAAGGCCACGTCGCCTTGAACCGAGCGGCTGCCCACGCCTTCGATCCGCAACGGTTGCTCGGCGCTGGCCGCGATGGCGCCGAGCGCAACGAAATACGACGCCGACGACGCATCACCCTCGACAGCAAAGTGGCCTGGCGACTGCAAACGGCTGCCTGCCGGAATGGTAAAGCGCGCCCAGCCGTCGTTCCGCACCACCACGCCGAACCGCGCGAGCAGGTCGAGTGTGATGCCGATGTAGGGCTTCGAGATGAGCTCGCCGACGACCTCGATCACCACGTCGCGCTCGTTGGCGACGAGGCACAGCGCCTGCAGCAGGCCGGTCAGGAACTGGCTGGACACATCGCCGCGCACCTGGATCGGCGCCATGAGTTGCAAGGGGTGCAGCGCGCCATCGCCCAGTCTCAGCGGCGGGCAGCCTTCAGCGGCGAGGCAGGCCACCGGGCAGCCCAGCGACCGCAAGGCATCGACCAGGTCACCAATGGGGCGCTGATGCATTCGCGGCACACCGCGAATCGTGAATGCGCCGCCCTGCGTGGTGGCCAGCACGGCGAGTGCCGCAGCCAACGAGCGCATGGACGTGCCCGAGTTGCCGAGGAACAGGTCGGCCTCGCGCACTTGCAGCACGCCGCCGAGGCCGGTGATGCGCAACAGCGGGCCGTCGCGCTGCACACCGCAGCCCAGGGCGCGTAGCGCATCGAGCATCACTTGCGTGTCATCGGACTCCAGCAGGCCTTCGACGGTGGTCGTGCCCTCGCACAGGCCGGCCAGCAGCAGCACCCGGTTCGAGATGCTCTTCGAGCCCGGCAGGCGCACTGAGCCTGCGGCGGTTTGAAGGGGCGGAATGTCGAGGAAACGGGTCGTGAACATGGGGCGGCTCGGGCGGTGGCTTCGGCCACGCGAGACGGGGTCGGGCGCGGTGCGCGGCGTTGGACTGAATGCGGATCAGCGGTTCGAGTTGGGCTTCGCAGCGTTCATCTGCCAGCCGCCGCGCGCGTCCGACGCGCTGCGGATCATGTCTTCCAGCGCTTCTGCGTTGCCCGACTTGACGACGTGCTCCATGGCATCCAGCGTGTGCCTAAAGCGCAGCAGTTGCTTGAGCATCTCTTCACGGTTCGACATCAGGATGTCGCGCCACACGGTCGGGTCGCTCGCGGCGATGCGGGTGAAGTCGCGAAAGCCCGGGCCGGCGAGCGAGAGGTAGTCACGCCCGGCCGGCTGCTTGGCCACCGAGTTGAAGTACGCGAAAGCCAGCAGGTGCGGCAGGTGGCTCACCGCTGCGAATGCGGCGTCATGATTTTCGGGCGTCATGCGCAGCACTTGCGAGCCGATGGCGGCCCACACGTCGGTGGCCTTCTGCAGCAGCTCGGGCGAGGTTTGCGGCAGCGGTGTCAGGATGACCTGCCGCCCGGCGTAGAGCGTCGCGTCGGCGTGGTCGATGCCGGCAGCTTCCTTCCCGGCAATGGGGTGCGCAGGTACGAACGACGCGATTCGCTCCTTCAGCACCCGGCGCGCGGCATCGACCACGTCGCGCTTCGTCGAACCCACGTCCATCAGCAGAACGTTCGGCTCGATCAAATGACGGATCGCCTTGAACGTGGCCTCGGTGGCAGCCACGGGAACGGCCAGCAGCACGATGTCGGAGCCCGACACCGCGAGCAGGGCCGATTCGGCCGCCGTGTCGATGATGCCGAGCTTCTTCGCTTTCTCGGTCGTCGAGGGAGACTTGCTGTAGCCGATCACGCGCTTCACGAGCCCTGCGCGCTTGAGTGCGAGCGCGAACGAGCCGCCCATCAGTCCGCAGCCGATCACGCCGAGTTGATTGAACATGGGAGCAGGTCGCGCGTCAGTGAGCGTGCATCAGTGCACGTCGATCGGGTAGGTGCCAAGCAGCTTGAAGAATGCGCAGACGCTGCGCAGTTCGTCGAGCGCGGCCGCCACGTGGGGCTGGTCGGGGTGGCCTTGCAGGTCGATGTAGAAGTAGTACTCCCACTGGCCCGAGCGGGCGGGCCGCGACTCGAACCGCGTCATCGACACGCCGTGGGCCTTGAGCGGGACCAGCATGTCGTGCACCGCACCGGGCTGGTTCTTGACCGACACCACGAGGCTGGTGCAATCGTGCCCCGAGGCCTTGGGCTGTGGGTGCTGGTGCGGGTGCGCGAGGATCGCGAAACGGGTGCGGTTGTGCGCGTCGTCCTGAATGGCAGGCGCCACGATGTGCAGGCCGAACTCGCCGGCCGCGCGAGCGCCGGCGATGGCGGCGATGTTCTCGTCCAGGCTGGCCAGACGCGCGCCTTCGGCGTTGCTCGACACGGGCCGACGCTCGGCGTTCGGCAGGTGGTTGCTGAGCCACGCGTGGCACTGTGCCAGCGCCTGCGGGTGGGCGCACACGGCCTCGATGCCGGCGATCGAGTTCTCGCGCCGCAGCAGCTGGTGGCGGACGTACAGGCTGGTCTCGCCGATGATGAACAGCGGTGTCGTCAGGAACAGGTCGAGCGAACGCGTCACCACGCCTTCGCTCGAGTTCTCGACCGGCACCACGCCGAAGTCGGCGGCACCCGAGGCGGTGGTGTGCATCACTTCATCGAAGTTGGCGCACGGCACCTTGACGATGCTGGAGCCGAAGAAGCCGAGCGCGGCGTCTTCGCTGAATGTGCCCGCCGGGCCGAGGTAAGCCACGCGCGCGGGGGTCTCCAAGGCGCGGCAAGCCGACATGATTTCACGCCAGATCGGCGCCACACTGTCTGCGCGCAACGGGCCGGGGTTGGCGAGCTTCAGGCCGTCGATCACCTGGGCTTCACGCTCGGGCCGGAATGCCACCGACCCTTCGCGCTTCTTCAGTTCGCCGACCTGTTGCGCGAGCGCGGCGCGGCGGTTCAACAGCGCGAGCATGTCGCGGTCGAGCGTGTCGATCTGCGTGCGGAACGCCAACAGCTCGTCGGCGGTCGAAGCGGGTGAATCGGTTGAATCGGGCATCGTCGCGGGGCGGGTATCAAAGGCCGGGGCGCCCGCACGCGGGTGCGGACCGCCCGTCGCGCATCACTTGCTTGCGGCCTTCTTGGCCGGCGCCGGCGCGGCGCCTGAGGCGGGTTGCACGGGCGGCACGCCGAGTGCCACGCGCACCTTCTGCTCCAGCGCCTTGAGCTTGGGGTCGAGCAACGGGCCGGCTTCGGCCACGAGCTTTTGCACCAGGGCCTGCTGCATCTCGGGCGCGACCTGCTGGTACTTCTTGTTGACCGGCGATTCCAGCCACGCGGCGAGCTGCTTCAACTCGTCTTCCGAGAAGCGCTCTTCGATGATCGGGCCGACGGTCGCGGGGCCGATCTTGGCGGCGCGCTCCTTCAGGATCGGCGTGCTTTCGTCGACGTACTTCTTCACGTCGGCTTCAATGGCCTTGCCGATGGCCTCGCGCTTCTCGGGGGGCACCTTGGTTTGAAGGACGTTGCCGGCGGCCTGCATCATTTGCGCGGCTGGGCGCTCGGCAATGCCGCGCGCGAGGTTGTCAATGGCCGGCTGCTGCAACGCGACGATCTTCGCCACCAATTCCTTCTTGGCGGGCGACGACGGCGCGGAGGCGGCCGTTTGCGCCTGGGCCAGCGCGGTGCCCGTCAAGAGCGCCAACGCGATCAGCTTCTTCATCAAGAGGTCTCCTCGGCGCCAGGCTCGCTGCCCGGGGTGCCGGTGTTGGGTTCAGTGGGAGCGTCGCCCGAGGCGTCGCCGTTCGCGTCATTCTCGACGATGCGTTGCAGGCCGCTGAGCTGGGTGCCGCTGTCGAGCGCGATCAGCGTCACGCCCTGGGTGGCTCGACCCATCTCGCGGATCTCGGCGACGCGCGTGCGCACCAGCACGCCCTTGTCGGTGATGAGCATGATTTCGTCGTCCGCGCGCACCAGCGTGGCCGCCACGACCTTGCCGTTGCGCTCGCTCTGCAGGACGGCAATCATGCCCTTGCCGCCGCGCAGGTGGCGCGTGTATTCGACGATGCTCGTGCGCTTGCCATAGCCGTTCGCGGTGGCGGTCAGCACACTTTGGGTTTCGTCCTCGGCGACCAGCAACGCGATGACAGTCTGGCCTTCGTCGAGCGTCATGCCGCGCACACCGCGCGCAGTGCGGCCGAGCGGGCGTACGTCGTCTTCTTCGAAGCGCACGGCCTTGCCGCCATCGCTGAACAGCATCACGTCGTGCTTGCCGTCGGTGAGCGCGGCGCCGATCAGGTAGTCGCCCTCGTCGAGATCGACGGCGATGATGCCGGCCTTGCGCGGGTTGCTGAATTCATCGAGCGCGGTCTTCTTGACCACGCCCTGCGCGGTGGCCATGAACACGTAGTGGTCGGCAGGGAAGCTGCGGAAGCCGCCAGTCAGCGGCAGCACCACATTGACTTTCTCGCCTTGTTGCAGCGGGAACATGTTGACGATGGGCCGGCCGCGCGAACCGCGTGAACCGGCAGGTACTTCCCACACCTTCAGCCAGTACACGCGGCCGCGGTTGGTGAAGCACAGCATGTAGTCGTGCGTGTTGGCAATGAAGAGCTGCTCGACCCAGTCGTCTTCCTTGGTCTGCGTGGCCTGCTTGCCACGCCCGCCGCGCTTCTGGGCGCGGTACTCGCTGAGCGCCTGGCTCTTCACGTAGCCGGTGTGCGAGAGCGTCACGACCATGTCGGTCGGCGTAATCAGGTCTTCGGTGCCGAGGTCTTGCGCGTTGTGTTCGATCGTGCTGCGGCGCGCGCCGAGCTTGGTCTGGCCGAACTCGGCCTTGATGGCAGCGAGTTCATCCGAAATGATGGTCGTGACACGCGCCGGCGTGGAGAGGATGTCGAGCAGATCCTTGATCTCGCTCATCACCTCTTTGTACTCGCCGATGATCTTGTCCTGCTCCAGGCCGGTCAGGCGCTGCAGCCGCATCTGCAGGATCTCTCCCGCCTGTTCGTCAGACAAACGGTACATGCCGTCGGGCTGAATGCCGAACTGCTTCTCAAGGCCTTCGGGGCGGTAGGCGTCACGCCCGCCGCGCGTGTCGTCGCCTACGCGCGAAAGCATGTCGCGCACCATCGACGAATCCCAGCTCTTGCTCATCAGCGCTGCCTTCGCGACCGGCGGCGTGGGCGAGGCCTTGATGGTCGCGATGAACTCGTCGATGTTGGCCAGCGCCACGGCCAGGCCTTCGAGCACATGGCCACGCTCGCGTGCCTTGCGCAACTCGAACACCGTGCGGCGGGTGACGACCTCGCGGCGGTGTTCGAGAAAGACCTCGATCAGGTCCTTCAGGTTGCACAGCTTCGGTTGGCCGTCGATCAGAGCGACCATGTTCATGCCGAACGTATCTTGCAGCTGCGTCTGCTTGTACAGGTTGTTCAACACCACCTCGGGCACTTCGCCGCGCTTGAGTTCGATCACCAGGCGCATGCCCGACTTGTCGGACTCGTCCTGGATGTGGCTGATGCCTTCGAGCTTCTTCTCGTGCACCAGCTCGGCCATGCGCTCCTGCAGCGACTTCTTGTTGACCTGGTACGGCAGCTCGTCGACGATGATCGACTGGCGCTGGCCTTTGTCGATGTCCTCGAAGTGGCACTTCGCCCGCATGATCACCTTGCCACGGCCGGTGCGGTATCCATCACGCACGCCCGACAGGCCGTAGATGATGCCGGCGGTCGGAAAGTCGGGCGCGGGGATGATCTCCATCAGCTCATCGACCGTCGCCTCGGGGTTGCGCAGCAGGTGGTGGCAGGCATCGACCACCTCATTCAGGTTGTGCGGCGGAATGTTCGTGGCCATGCCCACCGCGATTCCGCCCGAACCATTGACCAACAGGTTCGGCAGCCGGCTCGGCATGACGAGCGGCTCTTTCTCGGAGCCGTCGTAGTTGGGGCCGAAGTCGACCGTTTCCTTGTCGAGATCGGCGAGCATTTCGTGCGCGATCTTCGCCAGGCGGATCTCGGTGTAGCGCATCGCCGCTGCGTTGTCGCCGTCGACCGAGCCGAAGTTGCCTTGGCCGTCAACGAGCATGTGGCGCATCGAGAAGTCTTGCGCCATGCGCACGATCGTGTCGTAGACCGACTGGTCGCCGTGCGGGTGGTACTTGCCGATCACATCGCCCACGATACGGGCCGATTTCTTGTACGGCCGATTCCAGTCGTTGTTCAGCTCGTGCATCGCGAACAGTGCGCGGCGGTGCACCGGTTTGAGGCCGTCGCGGGCATCGGGAAGCGCACGGCCGACGATCACGCTCATCGCGTAGTCGAGGTACGACCGCCGCATTTCCTCTTCCAGGCTGATCGGCAGTGTTTCCTTGGCGAACTGGGTCATGCGGTATGTTCTGCGAAGCCGGTCGGGGGAGTCGCGCTGGAGCAAAAAGCACCGCGCAACCCACAATTCTAAGTGCGGAACGCTGTAGCTTTGTGGCAACAACGACCCGGTGGCTTGCGCTGTGCACCGCCAAAAGGCGTTTGCGAGAAAGCCCTATGGCACAATAAATCGGTCGGTGGTGATCGACCGTTCGAGCTATCAGCGCCCGGGTGCTCACCAGTACTTTCCGATTCCGGTTCGGACGTTTTGCAGAACATTACTGCGCCTTCCCTCGAGAGGAGAATCATGAAGAAACTGAACAAGGTGGCGTCGCTCTTTGCAACCGCTGCACTCGCCACTTCCATGTCCGGCGCGTTTGCGCAGACTGTTGACAACTGGGTCAACAGCCAAGGGCTGCCTTGGAAGAATGGCACCAACGAACTTTGCTGGCGTGATACCAACTGGACCCCGGCAACCGCCCTGGCCGATTGCGACGGCGCCCTGAAGCCGGCTATGCCTGCGCCGATGGCCGCCCCCGCCCCGGCACCCGCACCGAAGCCCGCTCCTGCAGCAACTCCGGCACCCGCGCCAGTTCCCGTGCCTGTCCCGCCGCAGCCGACGACCGAGAAAGTCACGTTCGCTGCTGATGCTTTCTTCGACTTCGACAAGCACGTGTTGAAGCCCGAAGGCAAGGCCAAGCTCGACGACCTGGTGTCGAAGATGGGTGGCATCGCGCTGGAAGTCATCATCGCTGTGGGTCACACCGACTCCGTCGGTACCGACACCTACAACCAGAAGCTGTCCGTGGCCCGTTCCGAAGCCGTCAAGACCTACCTGACGAGCAAGGGCGTCGAGAAGAACCGCGTTTACACCGAAGGCAAGGGCGAGAAGCAACCTGTTGCTGACAACAAGACCTCCGAAGGCCGCGCCAAGAACCGCCGCGTGGAAATCGAAGTGGTCGGTACGCGCAAGAAGTAAGCTGACGCTCAGGCGTTTCGCTTCACCCAGAAAACCCCGCCCCGGCGGGGTTTTTGTTTGATGGGTTCTTGTTGTGTCGTGTGGGCACGCGATGCCCCGGAACATCACCCGCGCCCTATTCGATAACATCCACGCATGACAAACGCCGACCCGCAAGAACTCGCCAAGTTCAGTGATCTTGCCCACCGCTGGTGGGACACGGAGAGCGAGTTCCGACCGCTGCACCAGATCAACCCGCTTCGGCTCGATTGGATCGAAACCCACGTGCGGGTCACCGGCAAGCGCGTACTCGACATCGGTTGCGGCGGCGGCATCCTGTCGGATGCGATGGCGCGTCGAGGCGGCGATGTGTTGGGCATCGACCTCGCTGGCAAGGCGCTGAAGGTGGCGCAATTGCACGCGCTGGAGGCAGGCACGAGCAACGTCGAATACCGTGAAGTTTCTGCTGAGACGCTGGCTGCCGAGGCGCCACGGCAATTCGACGTGGTCACGTGCATGGAGATGCTCGAACACGTGCCCGACCCGTCGTCGATCGTTGCTGCTTGCGCCGCGCTCGTGAAGCCTGGCGGCTGGGTGTTCTTCTCGACCCTGAACCGCAATGCCAAGGCATTTCTGTTCGCCATTGTCGGCGCCGAGCATGTGCTGAAGCTGCTTCCCAAGGGTACGCACGAGTACGCCAAGTTCATCCGGCCGAGTGAGTTGTTCCAGTGGTGCCGACAGTCAGATTTGCGGCCTGCTGATACCCGCGGCATGCAATACAACCCGATCACGCGCCGCTACTGGATGTCGGCCGACACCAGCGTCAACTACCTCGTTGCTTGCCGCGCTCCTGAATGAGCGGCTCAATCGTTCGTGCAGTGCTTTTCGATCTGGACGGCACGCTGATCGACAGCGCGCCAGACCTTGCCGGCGCGGCCAACGACATGCGCGTCGACCGCGACCTTCCGGCGCTTGCCTTCGCCGACTTGCGCCCGATGGTGGGCTCGGGTGCGCGTGGCATGGTCGGGTGCGCGTTCAATCTCGGCCCGCAGGACGAAGGCTTTCTTGCATTGCGTGAGGAGTTCCTGAGTCGCTACGAAGCGCGCATGACGCGCGAAACGCGCGTGTTCGACAGCATGCTGCCGGTACTCGCTGCGCTCGACGCGAAGCACGTGCCGTGGGGTATCGTCACGAACAAGGTCACGCGCTACAGCGAGCCCATCGTCCACGCGCTCGGGTTGGGGCAACGGGCACGGGTACTGGTGTGCGGCGACACCACCCCGCATGCCAAGCCGCATCCGGCACCGCTGCTGGAAGCGGCACGCCGGCTTGGCATCCCGCCTGACGCCTGCGCCTATGTCGGCGATGACGAGCGCGACGTGCAGGCGGGCCACGCCGCAGGCATGGCCACGGTTGCCGTCGCCTGGGGCTACCTTGGCATTGGCGAAGCCATTGAGGCCTGGGGCGCCACGCACGTCATTCATTCGCCGGACGACCTCTTGAATCGTCTCGGCATGGCCTAAACTCATGAGTCTGGGGCTGACCTGGCTTCGACGAGGGTTCGGAGTTGGAACAGGGCATGCCGAGCACCAGTTCGCTCGTAAAACCACTGGAAACAAAGTAACTGCGAACGATCAAACGTACGCCCTCGCCGCTTAAAACCGGTGAGCCTCGCAACAGTTGGCCGATGGGCTGGGTCCAAGGGGTAACCTGAGGGCTGCGAGGTCATACACATTGGCTCGCCCTGGGTCGCGTCATTCGGCACAGAGTCAAATCAAGTGAATCGGTGAGTGGGTAGCGTGCTGCTGCGCGCCCCTCGCACCTAAATCCAAATCAGTCAGCTAAGCACGTAGATCTGCCCGACGATGGCTTTCGGACGGGGGTTCGATTCCCCCCAGCTCCACCAAAAACGGTTCCCAGAAGTTCCAAAGAAGTACAAAAAGCCCTGAGTAATCAACGACTTAGGGCTTTTTTCTTGCCTGGAACGTCCGGGGAGGGCCGTAGATATCCGAGGGCATGTGGGGGCATAGTTGGGGGCATGATGGGTGCGTCAATGGGCCGATGCCCCCAAACACCCCGGAGCGATGCCCCCATGCCCACCGACAAGCTGACCGACACGACGATCAGAAACGCGAAACCCGGCACGAAGCCGGTGCGGCTGTCGGACGGTGGCGGGCTTTACCTCGAAGTCGCGCCCACCGGCGGCAAGCTCTGGCGCTGGAAGTACCGATTCGGCGGGAAGGAAAAGCGCTTGAGTGTTGGCACCTACCCTGAAACCGGGTTACGCGATGCGCGCACCCGGCGCGACGAAGCCCGCAAGCAATTGGCGGCAGGCATCGACCCGTCGGCGGCGCGCAAGGCGGAAAAGGCGAGCCGCGTCGCGGTCAGTTCCGGCAGCTTCGAGGCCGTGGCGCGCGAGTGGCACGCGGCCGTTCACATTCACAAGGTCAGTGAAGGCCACGCGGCGCGCACGTTGATCCGTTTGGAGCAAGACGTGTTTCCGTGGATTGGCCCCGTGCCCGTTGCCGACGTGAAAGCGCAATTGCTTTTGCACACGCTGCGCCGCGTCGAAGCGCGTGGCGCCATTGAAACGGCGCACCGTGCCAAGCAGGCGTGCGGGCAGGTGTTCCGCTATGCCATCGCCACCGGGCGGGCGGAAACCGACCCGTCGGGGCCTCTGACCGATGCCCTCAAGCCGGTACAGGTGGAACACATGCCGGCCATCACCGACCCGAAGCGCGTGGGCCAATTGCTGCGCGCCATCGAAGCGTATGAAGGCATGCCGGCCACGCGCGCAGCCTTGCAACTGGCTCCGTTGCTGTTCGTGCGGCCCGGCGAATTGCGCAAGGCCGAATGGTCGGAGTTCGATCTCGACGCGGGCGAATGGCGCATTCCTGCAGAGCGCATGAAGCGCAGCAAGGAGGACAAGGCGAACGGCGTGGCGCATCTGGTGCCGTTGCCGACGCAAGCAGTGACCGTCTTGCGCGACCTGCACCCGCTGACCGGGCACGGCCGCTATGTGTTCCCGAGCCCACGCACCGGCGAACGCCCGATGAGCGACAACGCGGTGCTGTCGGCGCTGCGGCGCATGGGCTTCCCCAAAGAGGAAATGACCGGCCACGGCTTTCGCGCGATGGCCCGCACGATGCTGGCGGAGCGGCTTGCAGTCGATGAGGCCGTGATCGAGGCCCAGCTCGCCCACGCGGTCGGCGGGGCGCTCGGCAGGGCCTACAACCGCACCCAGTTCGCGGAGCAACGGCGCGCGATGATGCAGACGTGGGCGGGCTATCTCGATCAGCTGCGCAAGGGCGGCGAAGTGCTCCCCTTCAAGGCAGCGTAGAGGCCCGTCAAGCCCTCAGAATCGAATCTGCTGCGCCTAGCCTGAGGTTGATCCCCGAAGGCGAAGAAGCTCGGGTCGTGGCCGATCTGCATCGCATTCGGGTCGCGCTCGCGAACCGCGCGTTCGAGCAGCGCAAACGCAGCGTCCGGCTGGCCGCGGCGGGTG
>Ga0209724_1001150_pt1 | contig 24390 bp, 23 predicted proteins | sample grotaG_FD_184143 | JGI IMG/M metagenome (GOLD analysis project Ga0209724, IMG submission 184143) | Glacier valley bacterial and archeal communities from Borup Fiord, Nunavut, Canada, to study Microbial Dark Matter (Phase II) -... | ecosystem: Environmental > Aquatic > Freshwater > Ice > Glacier ...
TTACCGAAGGACGTGGGGCAGGGAACAAACCCAAACGGGGTGAGCAAGCTGCCATCGAAAACCTTGCCGAAATCAGGGCTGTTCTCGAGACGGGGACAAAGATGATTTTTATTACCGCCGGTATGGGTGGAGGAACAGGTACCGGAGCAGCACCTGTTATTGCACAGCTGGCCCGCGAGATGGATATTCTCACGATTGCAGTTGTCACATTACCTTCCATAAAAGAGGGGCGATTGCGCTACGAACAGGCGATTGAAGGGATAAAGCGATTGCAGCGGTATGTCGATAGCTTACTCGTGATCAGCAATGAGAACCTGCATAAAGTGTATGGCGATCTGCCGGCGCGCGAGGCTTTTGCCCAGGCCGATAATATTGTGGCTGCCGCAGTAAAAGGATGCGCCGAAATCATCACGCTTCACGGTAACATCAACATTGACTTTGCCGATGTGAATACGGTCTTGCGCGAAAGTGGCGTTTTCATTATGGGAACCGGTTTTGCCGAAGGCGAGAACCGCGCCATGCGGGCGGCTGAAGAGGCACTTAAATCGCCATTGCTTGATAGCAACGATATATACGGCACCGAAAATATTCTCTTAAACATTACTTCAGGCGACGACGAGGTACGCATGGGAGAGATCGGCGATATCATCGATTATCTTCAGAATGCCGCCGGCGACAATGCCAACATTATTTGGGGAAACGGTTACGATGCCAATCTTGGCAACAAAATAAGCGTAACGGTTATCGCAACAGGTTTCGAAATTAATCCAAGCCGGATTCTTCGCCCGGAACCTGTAAAAGAAACCGTTATTATTCCCGCATCAGAACCAGTCGATCAAACTATAATTCCCGATCCAAACACATTCAAGGAACCTGTCGGACCTCCGGCAGAACCTCATCCGTTGTTTAACCCTGATGAGAGTTTTACGGTTCGGAAAGATGAAAAAACACGCGAAGCCGACAGGCAGGAACGTGTTTCAAAACTGGAAAAGAAAAGTGCCAAACCCAAAGCTGCTGATGGTTCAGAACCAATAAGTGGCTGGTTTACTCGACAATTTAATACGCTTTTTAGTGAAGACGATGCTGAAATCGATGAATGATTTCCCACGTTGGATAACAATTAAAGGATGATAAAATGGCAGATCTCATAGAATTTGATTTACCCGTTAGCAGCGATAAAATCATAAAAGTAATTGGAGTAGGCGGAGGCGGCGGAAACGCTGTAAACCATATGTACCGTCAGGGGATTAAGGATGTTGAATTTGCTGTCTGTAATACAGATGCGCAGGCATTAATGAATAGCCCCGTACCGCTTAAAGTTCAGCTCGGTTCGGAACTGACTGAAGGACGCGGAGCCGGAAACAAACCAGATGTAGGTCGTGAATCTGCACTCGAAAATATTGAAGATATTGAGAAATTGCTGGATGGAAATACCAAAATGGTTTTTATCACGGCCGGAATGGGTGGAGGAACCGGAACTGGTGCAGCACCGGTAATTGCCCAGGTTGCCCGCGACCGTAAAATTTTGACTGTAGGTATTGTGTCAATTCCATTCCGTAACGAAGGAAAGTTGCGCATCCAGCAAGCCATTGAAGGGATTCGCGAAATGGAAAACCATGTTGATTCATTGCTTGTAATTAACAACGAAAGAATCAGGGAAATTTATGGTGACTTCCCGATTTCAAAAGCATTTTCAAAGGCTGATGATGTATTGGCCATTGCCGCAAAAGGTATCGCTGAAATTATTACCTGTCCCGGGTTTATCAATGTTGACTTCGAAGATGTGCGGACAGTAATGCATAATTCAGGTGTCGCAATCATGGGTTCATTTATGGCCGTTGGCGAAAACCGCGCATTAAAAGCGGTCGAAGGAGCTGTCAATTCACCATTGTTAAACAACAACGATATCCGTGGTGCAAAAAATATCCTCGTAAATATTACTTCTGGTGAAACCAAAGAAGTTACCATGGACGAGATGAACCTGGTTAACGAATATGTGCAGGAGATGGCCGGCAATAACGCCGACTTGATTTACGGTGTGGCAGTTGATCCCGAAATGGGTGAAGCAATCAGCGTAACCGTAATAGCCACAGGCTTTAAGACCAGCTCGATTCCTGAACTGAACGGCGGAACGCAACCTCAGCGTGAAAAAGTGCCACTTCTCGATGATACAAGTGCTTTTCCTGCCGGTTTCTTTGGTAACGAAACTGTTACCAATCCACCCAACCATCCGGTTTTTACCGAGCCGACCGCCGTCGATAAAAAAGATGAGATTATCAAGCAGTTGTATCCACCCATCAGGATCGATCCTTTTGGCGACGGAACTGGTGAAGGAGGAAAGAAAGTGATGCAGGTTAATTTCTTCAACGAGACCGAAGATTATATCGAGGAGCTCTCCAAAATTCCGGCTTACGAACGCAGGAAAGCCAAGAATCCGGGTAATCCGTTGGCCAATGCGAAAGAAGTATCGAGGTATACCCTGTCAGGCAATCCTGACGAAGGTCCACGCTTGAGGAAAAACAACTCTTTTCTGCACGATAAAGCAGACTGAGAGTGAGGGAGAGAAAGGGAGAAAGGGTGATGAGGAGAATGGGAGAATTGGCAGATTTGAAAATGAGACAATTGACTTTATTAAAATTTGTTTCTAAATTTGATCAATCATACTAAAAAGTGCATTTTGAAGTTAAAATGCTATTTTCTCTTACCCTGAAAGGGTTTAACGTTAATAACCTCGGGTAAGTAGGAACGACGCCACCCGGGGAAAGCGATGAAAGGACAGAAAAGGCGCATCTGCGAAGCTAAATTGAAATAAATTGCTGTATGCGCCGCAAATTGAAACATATGAAGAGGATGCAGAATAAAAGCAGCATTCCTTGAATATTAAATATTTTTAAAGAACAATATTATGAATCTATTTGATCAGATCAGCGACGACATTCGGTTGGCTATGCTGGCAAGAGACAAAGAAAGGCTCGAAGCGTTACGTAACGTGAAGAAAGTATTGATTGAAGCAAAAACTGCCAAAAGTGGTGCTGAAGAGTTGACGGATGATGCAGCGCTGAAGGCAATCGCCAAATTGGTTAAACAAGGACGCGATTCGGCAGAGATCTATAAAGAGCAAAACCGCATGGATCTTTATGAACCCGAAATGGCTCAGGTGAAAATTCTGGAGGAGTACCTTCCAAAACAGATGGAAGATGCTGAATTAACGGCCGTTATTAAAGCCATTATCGAAAAGACAGGTGCCACATCCATCAAAGAGATGGGTAAAGTGATTGGACTGGCTTCAAAAGAATTGGCCGGAAAAGCCGATGGAAGGCTTATTTCTGATAAAGTGAAAAGCTTGCTCGCATAGTTAATCCTTCAAAAATAAAAAGGTATTGTCTTTTGGCTGTAAATAAAAAAATGCCACCAAAACACTAAATCACCAAAACCCACCAATAATTTAAGCTTTATTTTTTGCTTTTGGTGTGATTTGATGACTTGGAGAATTGGTGGCAATTCTTATTTTGACTTCTTTGGTGTAAAATATCCTTTAGACGGTAAAACCAGCCAGCTTCAAGCCGCTAATTGCCAACCGCTTTTAGGCAAATATCGTCGTTATGCAATGCTATACAGCCAGGATAGAGGCCTATGCCTTAAATCGTTTAGCGACTTCATCCCAGTTGATAACCTTGAAGAAAGCCTCAATGTATTCAGGACGACGGTTCTGGTATTTCAGGTAATAAGCATGTTCCCAGACGTCAATCCCAAGAATCGGTGAACCCTGAACTTCTGCAACATCCATCAAGGGATTATCCTGATTTGGTGTTGAACTCACAACAAGTGAATCGCCTTTCTGAACAAGCCATGCCCAGCCGCTTCCGAAACGGGTTACTGCAGCTTTTGTAAATGTCTCTTTAAATGCATCAAAAGAACCAAAAGAACCATTCAATGTTTCAAGCAGTTTCCCTTGTGGTGCCGATGCTCCGCCCGGAGTCAGTAAATCGAAGTACAGGTTATGATTGTAATATCCACCTCCGTTATTCCTTAAGACCGGCGCTATCTTCGAGGCATTTGCGATAATCTCTTCAATGCTTTTTCCCTTCAGATCACTTGTTTCGAGTGCTGCATTCAGGTTATTGGTATAGGCAGCATGATGTTTCGTGGAATGGATTTCCATCGTCTGTGCGTCAATGTATGGTTCGAGCGCCTTATAGTCGTATTTTAATGTTGGTAATGTAAAACTCATAATTTCGTTATTTAAATTGTTTTCCAGTATAACGAATCTAAGCGAAAAAAGTTTAGATTAAGTCTAAATAAGAATAGTGAATTTGAAAATAGGGGGAGAGGTTCTATAATTTGCAACAATTCCGGTTTTGAAACTGTTATTTGGTTTTAATTGAATTATGAGTAAAACCGTTTAAAATACTTTAAAGATGAGAACATCGCTTTTACTCTTTTGTTTGATGATAACCGTTTTGACGGGATGTGCGCAAAAGGTAAATAATAACAAGAATATTGATAATAAGAATATGAAATACAATCAACTTACACCCGAAGAAGCGGCGGTAATTTTGCACAAACAGACCGAGCGACCATTTACGGGTAAGTATACCAACTTTTCGGAAGCTGGAACTTATAATTGCAAACAGTGCAATACCCCTTTGTACAATTCGACTGACAAGTTTAAGTCAGATTGCGGATGGCCAAGTTTTGATGATGAGATTCCGGGAGCGGTAAAACGTATTCGGGATATTGATGGCAGTCGCACCGAAATAGTTTGTGCAAAATGCGGTGGGCATCTTGGGCATGTATTTTTGGGTGAAGGCTTTACACGAAAAGATACGCGGCATTGTGTGAATTCAATCTCACTTGTTTTTGTTCCGGCAGCGGCGAAATAAATATCGTGCTGATTCGCTGATTGAAAATTAAAAAGTGTGAAATATGTAAATATTCTGCGGAATTTTGTAAGGTATTCGTTACGGAAGATATGCACCTTTGTAAGGTGAAAACAGATTCACAATTTTAATTCAAATCAAAAATAAAAACCATGAATAATCTTTTCAGAGGGCTGATTTCAGGATACGGAGCTGCAAAACTCGGTGGCGGTGTTGTAGGTACTGTTGTCGTATTTATTATCATCTGGATGATACTTGGCACCTGCAGTTAACGGATGCTTTAAAAATACTGTTGCTGTATTATTAAAAATGAATTTTTAACGATACAGCTGCATACTGTTTTCCGCCTGGTGCTGAAATAACTGAAGGGGAAAAAGTCATGGGCGTCCTGTCTTTATAAAGAACCTTTTCTTTTTTGAAGCATGATCCTATCAATCCTCCAATGCCCGCAAAGAAAATTACCATCGGATAATCTGATCTGGCTACTTTTGAGCCAGTGCCAGCAGCAATTTCTATTTCAGAATCAATGATAGCAATCACCATAAATGAGCCTGCCAGTATAGCACCTAATCCGGCATAACTCCCTTTTTTTGTAATTACTGAGACGTCTGAAATATTATTTCCGATCATATTTCCCACTTGATCTGTATATGTAAAAAGGCTGTCTTTCAGATTCAGATGTTTGAAAGTCTCCGATTTACCAGTTTTCAGCGTAATTCTCCCTTTTCGGACCGGGACACTTTTGATTAGCTTGTTTATTTCCTGTGAATTCGTGTTTATCCCCAAAAGCAAGAACAAAACACACAGGTACATGGATTTCTTCATACTTTTATTATTATTGGATTTTACTTGATCCGGAATATTAGATGCAGCTAAAAACACAGCTAATGAATGTAATCACTTCGGAATATGCTTATTTACTTAACGTTTCAGTTCGTGAAAACAGCTGACAACCTGTTCTAATTCTACTTATGGTTACCCAAAGTTAGATTTAAAAAAGATCATCAGCAAAATAATTATTTTCCCTTTCATTCTTCTTCCGGCTTACCAATGAAAGGAGTTACGTCGCATTTAAATTCCAACTTGGTAAAATCCTCTTTGTTTAACCATTTTTCGGAAGTGGTAACCACGTATTGAGCATTTCCTTTGTTTTCCAAATCCCATATTATTCCTTCTGCTTCCGGAAATTCAACCTTGCCCTCCAACTGATCTTTGAATAGCCTGTTTATTAAATTCCTTTCCGAAAGGCCGGTGCTGAAAGCTTGTAAGACGATTTCTTTTGTGATTTCTGTTTCATCAGGCTGATCAGCCTTCATTTCGAAATCGATGACATTCGCTACAGCCTTTGGGAACTTTCCGTTATAGGCTTTGTAAAGCAGTTGGTTAGCATCGAATAGGTCTTTATGTATTGAAATATCCGAATAGTTTTCAGAAACTTTTTCGCGTAGCATTTCGTTCGAAAGATTGTGTATTTGCCCTTTGGTCAATACTTCCGAAAGTTTGTAATCAAGCACAATTGTAGCTGCTTCCTCCGGTTCAAAGTCGGAAATTGCCATAAACAGGAAATCTTTTAGTTCATCTTGTTTTAATCTATCGGCATCGGCATAGTCGAATTTTGTTAAAAGTGCCTCATAGTCAGCATTGGTCCACGAACCCTCAAGTTCATCAACTGTTTTGATGGCATTTATTTTCAGGGAGTATTTCATAAATATGTCCTCTATTTTTAATTTCTATTTTCACCAATATAGTGATTTTACCTGTTATAAACAAAATATCTTCCACGAGGTTCCCCATAGCGCTCCTTTCATTGACCCAGCCAGAAACTAAAACCCTGTCAGGTTTTGAAAACCGAAAGGGTGATTAGTAAATCAGCAATGTATATTACTTCAGTTTTTTTCTCATATCAATAGTATAGTGATTATCCGACGGGGACAAATCAGTCCATAGACTTTGTAAGGCCATGCCCAGTTGAGGAGATAATTGGCCAATATAATCGTCTTTCGCTTGTTCTTCAGGAGTGATGTGTTCATCCCCTGCATAATGAGCCATCATGGCATTTCTGAAAGGCGGTGCTATATCGGCAATATATTCTGATGGAACATTATATGGAGGTAAGGAAAGCATATAGGTAAAAATGCCATCAAGATGGGCGGATAAGAACATGTTTGAATAGGTTACAAAATCAAGTCCCGCAGGGAAAGTCGCATTTATTGATGCAATATGCTTTGTATCAATAGACATGTTATTTGGATCCATCGTGATTATGCGGTAAGGACTTGGCGGCGTAACTAACGAACCTGTCTCTATATCGTATAACATATTGTTCCCATTTGCCCGCATTGTAATATCATTTGCATGATAATGCCCTGTAAACATGACTCTCAACCCGGCATCAATCAAAGCATCTGCATTCGATTCCCAGTTGTCGGTCACATATCCCGGATCAAGTGATTGCTGTCCGGCATAATGTTCAACGATACCATGATGCATCATGGCTAAAACAGTAATATTTTTCTTTTTAGCTTCGGCTAACTTTTCCTTGATCCATCTCATGGTACCTGTTTTGATCATTCCGCCAACGATTGCCAGATTATTGTTCAGATAATACTTACAATCATCGATCCCAAGAATCCAAACTTTGTTGAATGGCTCACAGATATAACTCAGCGAATTGTGGTCTCTTGAAATTGCATTTTTATAGCCAAAATCGGAATATATATTTGCAAAATCATTCGGTGAAATGGAAGGCACCGATGAAGAATTGTTGCCATTATAGCCCACTGCTTCGGGATTATTAACATCGTGATTACCGGGGATCACAAAAACTTTGATCCCGTGATTTGAAATCTGTTTAAGAAATTTTGCCATTGCTTTATGGCTAACCTTCTCTCCGTCTTTCGTTAAGTCGCCGGGAATAAGCAGAATATCAGGCTTTGCGGTAACAATTTCTGATATCGCTTTCTTTAAGATGGGGTCGCTGAATTCGATCAATTTCGGATCTGAACCCAGGTAGGTCTGAAATGCCGCTCCCTGGGCGGCGCCATTCAATAACAGGGATGGATCGAGATAGTGGATGTCTGACATAACCGCTATCTTCATGTAAGGTAACGCACATTTTAAAGTGTTTTCCTGATTCGGGATTTGATCCGCAACTTGATCAGGCACATTAATTAACAGGTCTTTGGAACAGGAGGCAGCCAAAATAACAAGGCTCAGAAAAACAAAAGTTTTCAGTGTTTTCATACCGTTGAAATTAAGATTAATAAAATATGTTGATTGAGAAGTATCCTTTTAAGTTTCGTCAGCAAAACATATCATTATTCTGGATTCTATATAACAGCAGTATTCAATACAAATGCTTAACTTCCTGAACGGAAGATAGCATACGAGTTATCTTTTTCTGCAAGAACAGTTAAAGACTTTTAATTTTTAAGTTTTGTGTTTTGAATGTATAAATATAACACAATCCTGGCGGATTTCGTAATTTTTATCTGTGCTTTTATTGTAACTTTAGTGGCTTTGATTAGTTATGATCTTCACCTCCCAATCGCTCGATCGTTTTCTTGGCAGATATCAATCTGATTCTTTTATTTTTCTCTACCATGATATTGGTAACCCATTTCTCAAGTCTGTGATGCAGTGGAATAAGCAGTGCTGCAATGGCAATTAACATCGTCAGCATTAATAACGGAGAATCGTTTGTTGCATGTACCAGGTAGGGATGAATAAAAAGATTGATAAATTCGAATACGGCCATCAATCCAAGAACACCAAAGAATTCTATGAATTTAGTCTTTACGATGATGCTGTGGCTAAGGACAAAAAAGAATACGGTGAAGGTGATCAAACCAATGGCGATGGCTGTAAACTGAAGATTGTGTTTTCTTTGTTCTTCTGATTTTAATGCGGCTAGGGCTATTTCCTGTTGTCTTATTTTTTCATCAAAGTCAAGACTTTGAAGTTGCATGACTTTTTGCTGACTGAATAAAGAATCATAGGCAGATTTTGCAATGTCCTGGTAATAAAATGCACTGTCCAGATTCCGCTTATTTCTGTAATAAGTTGTTAAGAAGCTGCTGGCATCATGAACTTCTTGTGTAAATCCATTTTCCTTCGCAGAAAGGAATGACTGTTTGGCATAAATAAAGGCGGAATCGTTCTCTCCGTTTTTTTGAAGCAATTTTGCCATACCCATTTTTGTCTGACTCAGACCATCAAATATTTCTGCTTTTTCCAGATAGGGGATACTTAGCCGGAAATATTCCAATGCCAGTTTATTTTGCCCTGTTTGGGAATGGATGTTTCCCATGATATTCAATGAAGTACCTATCATTCTTGATGAATTGATCTTGTAGGCTTCGTCATACGCTTTTTGTGTGAATATCCTTGCGGAATCAAATTTTTCTAAATTTTGATAAACCATACCAATTTCACACAGAACAATTGAAAGCAGATTCTTATTGTTTATTTTTTCAGCCAATGATTTTGCTTTCAATAAATAATCCAATGCAAGCCTGTAATCGCCATGTTCATTTTTGATTATCCCGATATTGGCAAGATTTCTCTCCATCCCATCGTAATTATGGATCTTCTCATTGATTTTTAAGGATTCGAGATAGGATTCCATTTCCTTTGGATAATTACCCAGAGCACCATAGGCGTTTCCAATCCGGTTCAGACTTACCGCTTCTCCTTTTATATAACCGATCCGGCGCGAGAGTGACAAACCTTCGAGTGCCAGTGCCATTACAGTATCAGGTTTTGATCCTATATATTCGAAGCAAAGGTCTGCCAGGAGTAAAACCCGGCTTGTATCTGTTTTTTCCTTTTGAAGTGCCATTTTCAGACTATCCTTGCGATTTGTTTGAGCATTACTATTCGTGAGGAACAGGCTAGTAAGTAGAATTAGAATGATACTCTTCATATGAATAGAATTATTTTGCCATTTCACAATTTCTAAGTCGAATTCTAAATCATCAAACGGAGATGAACCCCTTAATGTTTCGCTGTTATTAGCAAATGACACTGATGGTTTCAAAAGCCAGGCTGGATTAAAGCTATGTATTCCGGATTAATCATTAACTTTCATTCCATGTTATGATAGAAATTGTCGTTTAATGCTGGCCAGACTGAGCCGTTGACCAACCAGGTCGTTCATTACTGTCAATTTAGTTTGTTCGTACTCTTAAATTAGAAATTTAGCTAAGCATGAAGCTTAACGATGTCGTTATTATTCTTTTTGCACTTTTATTACCACTTTCCCACTCGCGTGCCCTTCCCCTAAATAACGAACTGCTTCTGCTGTTTTTTCCAACAGATAATACTTATCGATAACGGGTTTGATCTTGCCATCACTTGCCAGCATTGCAATGAATTCCAGGTCTTTTTGTTTTGGCTTTGCAGCAAGGAAACATATTTTCTTAGGCCCCAAAGACATCGCTCACCCGAAAAGAATAGCTTTGAAAATCTGTTGCAACTTTGGCTGCTTTCAGGGCAGAAGTCACAACTCCCGCGATCTTGTCTAAGCTAAATTCACTTGTGTATTCGGTCTTAATGTTGACCTGATAGGCGACTTCCCTTGCATCAGTTAACCTGGCACTCGCTAAATGAGTGTCAATTTGCCCATAAAACTTTGCTCTGATTGCTTCTTCCTGGGCTACAACCATTGCCTCAAGCTTGTCAATCTGTTCTTTCGCTTTACTCATTTTGTCGGCTACACGCTCGACGGATGGAGTTCTACATGCCATATCTTTGTGTTTTTGACTTTCCTACTCATAAGGCTTTTCGGAAAACGCCCCGTTTTTTTAAATGGGTTCTGGTCTCCATTTTGTATTTATCTTCTGCGGTCATGTTAGACCGTCATTCCAATGGCTTTCGCAAACTATCGTATTTTAACTTTCACCTGACCCTTGTTAGCAACTGTGCACTTTTCTAAATCAGTATAGTTTAATAAAACCATCACAAGGCCAATCATCGGATAAACCAGTCCATGCCAATAATCAATTCGGCCAGCAATGATAAACAGGATCGAAAAAAATAGAAGTTTGCCCGTTATGTGTTTGATCAAATAATTTTCTTCATGGTTTCAGGTTCGTGTCGCTCGTTTTACATTGTCCTATAAGACCTTAAACAACATTTATTTTCCAGTTATTCTTTGTATTGCATCGAACTGTTGAAGCTGTCTGTCTTTTAATAGATCCCGGGAATCAGCCTTTTTGTTCTTTTTTGATAATCAATATAATTTGTTCCCATGTGTTCTGTCATAAATCGTTCCTCTACCCGTATTCGATTAATATATCCGTATAATACCGGAATCATCATGAATAAAACAGATAACCAATTTGAGATGGAGGTTGATATTCCAATGAAAATAATGAGTTGCCCTAAATATCCCGGATGCCGGATGTATTTATAGAGTCCGGTTTCAATTAACTGATGATGTTCAATTTGTGTCACGGTATAGGTGAAGTGTTGTTTCAGCGTTAATATTGAGTTGATGCGTATGATTAATCCAACGATTGTCAAGAATACACCTATCGCAAAGAAGGTGTCCCAATGATAAATCCTGCCTATTCTTGTGGCACCAATGCTGAAGGAAAGAAGATAACCAATCGCAATAAATGCTGAGAGCATCCAAAGACTTGCTTTATCTCCTGACTGAACGATCTCCTGTTTCCGTTTTTGTTTTTGCCGGATGCTCATGAAAATCTCAAAGATTCCATATAAATAGGAGAAAGAGATAATTATTATAAGTTTTGCATTCATGGTTTATCTTTAAGTTGCATCCAACAGTTTTTCAACGCAGGTTCTGCAATTATTTTAATGCCTTGTATTTACGGTTTCTTTAATTCCTTTATTCCCCAGGGGATATAGGCGATACACATCAGCGCAGATCCAACGGAACTTATTAATTCGATATCAGGATTCAGTAAAAGTATCAGACCTGTAATAATTAGAATACCCTGCCACCTTTGAATTACTTTTTCCTTCATTAAGCCAATGATCTGAACAATTCCTCCAATAATCAATGCAAACAGCAACCATACGATAAAGAGCAAACCTTCTTTCGATACAATTACCTTTAAGAATGGCGTAAAAGCATTGAATTGGTCTTCCGGAAGCGTATCAAATGCCGACATCTTCAGGCATAAGGCACCTTTATCGACAGCTAAAATAAATGCACCGAACACCCCTATTATACAACCCCAGAATCCATATGCTTTTCCTTTTCCCTGTAATAGGTTCATCGCACCAATAAAATAGACAATTATTACAGGAACGGAGAAGGTAACGATCAGATGTCCGATGTGATACATTGCATTATGATGAAACCTGTTAATCAGTTGTTCTACGGTCTGAAGCGGTTCCATCGCCAATAAGTTAGGATGCGTTACAAAACCAATAAAGAGCATCAAAGGATAAACAATTATTGATAATGCAAAACCAGTTTTTTTAATAGTTTCGATTTTCATTGTTATAACCCGAATGGTTGATTTGCTGTTACTAATTTTTCTTCCTGTAAATATATTTGGTTTTCATTTGCTCATCTGCTTGTACGTAAAGTTCAGGGGCACGTAGGATGGGATCTTACCGATCAACCTCCCACGAAGAACCGTACTTCAAATATACGAATTCCCTTTCAAGGAAGCTCCAAACATTTAGGCTAATTATTTGGCAAAATAATGGGTAAGCACATAATAAACCAGCCTAACGAAAACGGTTAAGCGAACCATTAAATCACAATCCCGTTGATAAGGATAGCGATATTGCGTCGAAGCCTTGGATGTAGTGCAATGGATGGTGGTGTCGCCTGAAGTAGATCTTTCCCCGATCGATATGTTTAAATGTTTTCTCAATCCTATTTCGATTAATTTATTAAACGTTGAAATTTGAATGTCGTTCTGTTCGTTTTCAATTCTGGATATATAGCTTTTCTTATTGCCAGTTCTTTATGCAATTTGAGATTGTGTAATTTTGGATTCCAGTCTTGCCTCTTTGAGCATGTCACCTAATCTAAAAGCTAATGAATCTGCATCGAATTTATCCCTTGCAGGAGAACCTTTCTCCCCATATTTTTCTTTCAATAAGTCTTCAAAATCAGTCACATTTTCCATATTATTTTCCTCCAAACTTTTCAATTAAATATTCAGCTTTAAGCGATTCAGCAAGTTTAATTTCTTGTCCTGGTTTTTTTTGAGTCTTTTTGATGAAGCAGTATTTAGTTTTGCTCCAAGAAGGGTAAAATAAAATATTAAATCCTTTAGGCCACCAAAATTGCGGACAAAAAATGGCAATGGGGATCTTTAAAGTGAGGTAGGTTGTGGTTTCCGGAAAAAATATAGTGGAGAAGCTATTTTGGAATGCTTAAGTATTGGTTAACACAAGAAGAAGGCCAGAAATCGCTAAGATATTTAGGATACAATTCGGGGATATAAAAATAAATAAACCACTTAATGTCAATTACTTAAGTGGTTTAAATTGTAGCATCACCGCAAGCACTGCTGACGGATTCAACCTATTAACTATCAATTAAATAACCGTAAAATATTTTATTTTAGTGCGACAAACCGACCTTGATATTTACCTTTAACGCTTCAATCCGGGTTTAGTTACAGCCGGTTAATCTCAAATCGCAATTTTTTATATAAATTTGTAAAAAATAAGAGAAGCCATGACAACAATAATTATCGACGAAAAAACTACAGGTGCCAAAAAGATGGTGGAATACCTAAAGACGCAGCGATACGCCAAAATCATTGACGAAAGAACGCCCAACGCTTCGTTATTGAAATCCATGGAAGAGGCCAGAACTGGTAAGACTAAAGAAATGGGAAACACTGAAGATTATTTTAACGGACTTCGCAAAAGGGCTAATATTTAAAATAATCTATACTAACCGGTTCGATAAGCACGCGTTAAGGTGTGCAAAAAGAGGATTGAAGATTGATTTACTAAAAGTGGTGGTCAACTATCTCGAAAAAGACGGTACGGTACCGGTGAAGTATAAACCACATATTCTTTCAGGTGATTTACAAGGATTTTTTGAATGCCATGTTAAAGCCGACTGGCTTTTGATCTGGCTTAAAAACGAAACCCAAAAAACGATTACCCTTATCGGCACCGGAACCCACTCCGATCTGTTTTAAAAGCATCCTGATTTTACCCAAAATTCAATTCAGCGATTAATTATTAGCTTCAAGTCTACTACTAACCAGGAATTAGCGTAACAAAAATATAATCTGCGCTTTAAGATGCTTCAGTAAAATAAGAAGAAATCAATTTTGAAACTTGACTTGTTTTGATGCCTAAACTTATGTTTGGTAAAAACGCTTTTTTAAGCAACTGTTTCACAAATAACCAAAAACAGAAATCTCAACCACTGAATGTCAGATGATTGAGATTTTAACTGTAGCCTCACCGCGACTCGAACGCGAATCTAAAGTTTAGGAAACTTCCATTCTATCCCTTGAACTATGAGGCCGGAATTATTTTGTGGTGCAAAAGTAATCTTTTTCCGTTTCTGACCAAAAACCATTTGCGGCAGAACCTATCGGCTATTGATGATTGCTGACAGGTATGCTTTTCAATTTTTTGGCAGCCTCTTTAAGCAATTCGTCGGGCTTGGCAAAGCATATCCTAATAAGTTGATTCTTTGTCTTCTCATGTTGAAAAGCAGAGAATGGCACCGTTGCGACGCCATATTCCATGATGAGCCTTGTCGCAAAATCGACATCCGATTCGTCTGATATCTTACTGTAATCCAACATCTGATAAAAAGTTGAATTAGTTGGAACAAGTTCAAAATTGCTCCCTTCCATCAACGAAATAAACAGATCGCGTTTACTATGGTAGGTTTCACAAATGGCTTCAAAATCGGGCCCATCCTGCAGAAATTCTGCCAAAGCATACTGCGCAGGCGTATTTACACTAAAACCTTGAAATTGCTGAATCTTCCTGAATTCGCTCATCAGTTTCTCCGGGCCATAGATAAATCCAATTCCCCAACCTGTAATATTGAATACAGGACCAAAACTTGAAACAATTAAGCTTTTGGCTGCCAGTTCCGGAATAGAGGCGAGACTACGGAATTTCAGGTTGTCAAAAACAATATGGTCAAAAACCTCATTGCTAAGAATCACCAACTTAGTCCCGTTTGTAAGCCTTTTAAGCTGATCAATATCCTCTTCGCTGAATAATCTGCCAATCGGATTTTGAGGATTGTTGATAATGATCATTTTGGTCTTCGAAGTAACCAGTTTTTTCACCTCTTCCCAGTCAATCCGGAAATCAGGCATCTTAAGGTTGACAAATATTGGACGCCCACCATTCAACTCTATAAACGGAGCATACGACTCCTGAATCGGTTCAAAAATAATCGCTTCGTCGCCCTCCTTAACAAAAGTACTGATTGCGGTGGTCATCGCTTGCGCGGGACCAGCAGTAATCGTAATGTCTGTTTCCGGGTTAAAAGAAGTGTTATTTTGCCGGTTTACAAGATTGATAATCTGCTCTCGTAATTGTTCTACCCCTTCTGCCGGGGAATAATCGTTGTTACCAAGTCTCATATTTTTGCTTACCAGATCAATGAGTTTTTCCGGACAAACAAGATTGGACATGGGGACAGCCAAGTCGATAGCATGAACCTCCTCGGCAATTGCAAGAATCGTCGCGAAGGCATTTTTCTTCGAAGTTGGAATTTTTGATGAAACCATTTTATTGTAATCAGTTGCTAACTGCAAAAGTAACATTATTTTTTATTGAAACATTCCGATTTGCCGGATCAGAATATCAACTAATGTTTAATTATTAATGACTGAATGTTATATTGTTGTTAATGAAGTATCTCTCTAAATATTTCGAGTGATTTTAAATTTAGTTTGTTCCCCAAATGGAGGCCGTAATATTCAAGTACAAAATCGAGTAAAACGTTCCGTAATCCCTGATCTGGTTTGAATTCTGTTGAATTTTGATAGCTCATTCCGATTAGTTGGGCAAGGACAAAACTTTCGCGGTTTTGTAAAAACCAGGGGTGAGCCGGCGGCAACAATACAAATTTTCCGGCGATCATATCGAATAATTGATTCGATTCAGAATAATTGTTCGACGGACCAAATCCGAGGTACCGTGTAAGTTGAACCAAAAATATCAGGTGAAAGTTATTCACGCCATCGACTAATAAATCAAGTACCTGAATCGACCGGAAAAGAAAACCAAACAAATCGGGTCGCGATTCCTCCTCCCGAAGCACCTTTTCTAAAAGTTCGGCCAGAAAAAGTGCCTGCGATGACTTCACAATTCCAAAAGGTATTGATCCGAATGGCGAGACATTTTTGATCTCCTTCACGCGTTGCAACTCTCTCCCCGGTTTAAAGTCAACCTCCATCTCCAACAGGAAAAGTTGCTTGAGCAGGTTCCCCTTGACCGATGTTCTTTTGCCATGAATTCCCTGCATGATAAATGCCATCCGGCCAAAAGCCTCGGTATAAATGGTCGTAATCATGCCTGTTTCACCATATTTAAGGCTTCGAAGGACTATTCCACGTGTTTTTTGCAGCATTTTTCAGTGGATAAATAGCAGTTTGATAACACGCGATTGGTTTCCTTCACGCCCGGCACAAAAAATCAGGTAAACGCCGGTACTGACCCGATTGCCGTTTCGATTCTTCCCATTCCAGGTAGCCCGCCCACCGTATGATGTTGTCTTGTAGACCAGGTTTCCGGCGACATCGGTTATTTTCACGGTCGATTCGCCTACAAGTCCGTCAATCGTAATATCGCCTTGAAAAGTTTCTCTTACGGGATTTGGCCAGGCATATAGATGCTGAAATGAACCTTCGCCTTCGGTGGCATCGCCCATCCAGGAGATCAGGCCTCGTTCAGTAGCAAAAAAAACTTCGCCATTCTGACCATTAATAGCAATGCTGGACACGCTGTTTGAAAAAAGTGGTGAATTATCGGTATTGAAATGGCGGAGCAGCTTAGACCCGTCAGCCGAAAAGAGAAAAACGCCTGAATTTGTTGTTCCAAACCATTTGCGGTTACCTCCATCAACAGCAATTGCGTTTACGACCTCATTTTCGAGAAGAGGGTGAAACAAGCCATCGCCAAGATCAACTGAAGGCTGAACACCATAAAATTCAGTATCGCCGAAGAGCGTTTCAGGATTGGTATAAAGAACAACGCCATTTTCTGTTCCCACCCAAAGGTAACCATCCTGATCTTCTGCAAGGATGTTAACTTGACGGTACCCTTTGAAAACGGTCGTCTCGCCATTCGAAAACCGGCTTCGGACAGAAGTTTTGCGGTAAAGATCATCCTGGGAGTTGTCTAACGTATTTTTTGTCCGAAGTGCAAAAAGATCAGAATGGTTCACAATGACCCATTTAGTGTCGTTTTTTGTAATGATCAGGTCGCCAGCTGAAGAAAACTGGTTGTCAATTCCTGGATAACTAAATGATTTCCAGGTACCATCCGGCTTTATAAAATGAAGCTGATTGCTCCCCGATGGATTGGTGAGCCACAAATTTCCATTCGCATCATGGGTAAATCCGCCGACTTTGCAGGCTCCGTTTTGAGATCCGAGTGGCGAATTACTTGAATTATAGATTTTAACAGACTTGTCACCTTCAAATTCAACAAGTCCGTCACTGCGGGTCGATCCCCAACAATGCGCTGGATTTGCGGGCGAAGAAACGACATTCGTAATGTTTTTAAGACCGGATAACTTCGAATCGGTAACTTCATTCACCGAGTTCCATTTCTGATCTTTCAAAATGTGAATTTCAGCAGGGACCGACGCCGATTGCGAATCATCATTACCTGTGGCTATAAATAGATTAGATCCGGCAGTACTCAGCTTTCGCGCATTATTATCCGAAGGACTTGACGGAACGATTGAAAGATACCCGCCACTTCCTGGTTTTTGAATCAGACCGAATGTGCGATCACCAATCCACACATCGCCCGAATTGCTGATGAGTGCATCTGCAGGACTAATTATTGAATTTGCCGGAAGAAGAGCGTCATAGTTCGAAACGGTTATGCGACTACTTGCGCCAATCACTTCAATATTTTTGTCGCAGATAAAAGTCAATGCAGATGCGAAAGCCTTTATCTTTCGTATCCCCGTGATTTCGGGATAATCAAATTGCCAGGAAGTGCCATCGGATGAGTAGACCTTTCCCGCATTATCACAGGCGTAGACTTTGTTATTAAATACGGCAATTGAATTAAAGGGATTGTGCGGATACGGAAGACGGTCCTGCAAAATCCAGTTGTGATAATCCTGAAGATTCGGGTTGCTTTTCTCAGCCCTGAAAACGCCAGCTTCAGTTGCGGCCCAAAAATATCGGACATCAGCAGTAAGTTCATTCACTGCCATTGGTGAAGCTTCAGGTCCGATCACCCAGGTTTCGGCTACTTCCCATTTTTTTAAATTGATTTTTACAATGCCAAAATCGCAACTTAACCATGCAAAATCTCCTTCGCAAAAAATATTATTGATTGATTTGTTGGCAATTGAAGATTTAAGTTTAAGGTCGGGCAGGTTGAGAATTGTGTTTCCCGAAAGAAGGTCAAGATTCCCGTTTGAATAACCAATTAATAATGCCCCTTTTGAGGCAGACCAACTGATGGCCGAAATCCCGGAATCTGACAATCCCTCAACGCGCGACTTTGATTCGAAACTTTTATCGGAAAGGTTGTAAGAGAACAATCCGTTTTCGTTAGCCGCGTAAATATGCTGATCACCCTGTGCAATGGCGATTGTTTGATAATACGACAGATAGGAGTGCCAGTTATTTGCCGGAATCTCACTGAAAACGGAGATGCCAATCACCACAAAAATAAGTGTTCTCAGTTTTGCGTTCATCGAACGATTCGAAATTTAGTAATGGTAAACTTACGGATTCTACCGACGTGAATTTAGATATTTTTCAGATAATCAACTAATTTCCTCACAGCTCGTCCCCGGTGGCTAACCTGGTTTTTGTCGTCGGCCGACATTTCGGCAAAAGATTGGCTAAAACCATCAGGCATAAAAATGGGATCATATCCGAAACCGGCGACTCCATGCTTCTCCTTAAGAATCGTTCCCTCTACAATTCCTTCAAATTGTTTTTCTTTTCCATCAATAATCAGTGAAATAACGCATCGGAACCGTGCCTTCCTGTTGATTTTGTTTTTCAATTTCTCCAAAACCTTCAGCATATTATCCGTGGCATTTCTTCCTTCTCCGGCATAACGTGCAGAATAGACACCTGGCTCATTTCCAAGAGCTTCAATTTCAAGTCCTGTGTCATCAGCAAAGCAGTTTATTCCGTATTTATCCCAGATATAGAAAGATTTTTGTGCTGCATTTACTTCAAGGGTCGTTCCCGTTTCTGGAATATCGTCTGTACAACCGATGTCGTTCAGACTTAGCAGTTCGAATTCGGACGAAAGAATCTCTTTCAGTTCCCTCAGCTTGTGATCGTTATTTGTTGCAAATACCAGTTTTCGCATTGTATTAAAAAATGATTTGTTGCAAATTTAACCTAAATCGGATTTAAAGTAACAATATTATTGAATTCCGCGTATAAAGCGAATTACCAAAGATTTGGTTATCTCAGTTATCAATCTCTAATCAATTAATAATGAAAACAACAGATTTTACAAATCATCCCGAGGTTGTCCAAATTATCGAACGGATGAAAAGTGATAAAGTAGATCAGCGACCGTACTCTGACCTCTTGGATAGTTCCGGAAATCAATATGTTGAGCTCGTTCAGGAAGGTGGAGGCGTTCTGGGTGTGGCATTGATTGGCTATACCTATGTTTTAGAACAGATGGGAATTCGCTTTTTCAGTCTTGCCGGAACCTCCGCGGGATCGATCAATGCCATGTTGCTGGCAGGTTTGGGAGATGTTTCAAAACCAAAGTCCGAAAAGGTCATTGAAGTGCTCGTCAATAAAAATCTCTATGAATTTGTCGACGGTGATGATGATTCGAAAGACTTTATCAAGGCGCTGGTTGAAAAAGCAAAACGGGTAAAAATGATCTGGAAAGGGTGGCAGGTGATCGATGAATTATTTGATGATCTGGGGCTTAATCCAGGTGATGATTTTAAGGATTGGCTTGCGGAATTTCTTGAAAATAATGGCATTAAATCAGTTGCTGACCTCAACGCACATTTCGTGAAACTCCCTTCTGATTTGGTTATCCGCCCTGGGATACCAAAAACATTGGATGGTCTGAAACCTCGTCTTGCCATTATTTCCGCAGATCTCACAACGGAAACAAAGGTTGAATTTCCACGAATGGCAAGTCTTTACTGGAGCGATCCGGAAAGCGAGAATCCGTCGCTTTTTGTGAGAGCCTCCATGTCGATTCCCTACTTTTTCAGTCCCTTACAAATCGGCGACATCCCACAAGGTCCGGAAGCCAAACAAAACTGGGCGAATACCGTGAAATTTACGGGTGAATTACCCCAGGCTTGTTTCTTTGTTGATGGTGGTATTCTATCGAATTTTCCAATTGATGTCTTCCATAAGCAAAATTCTATTCCACGAATGCCAACTTTTGGAATTCGGTTGGGTGATAACCGCAACATGGCAAATAAGATCTCGAATCCGACCAATCTGTTTGGTGCCATATTTAACTCATCTCGGCACCTTCATGATTACGACTTTCTACTCAAAAATCCAGACTATAGCTTGCTTATCGAAAAGATTGACATTGGCGAACACGACTGGCTAAATTTCGGAATTACGGATGAGGCAAAACTCGATCTGTTTACACGTGGGGCAATTGCCGCTGAACGGTTTCTCCGGAAGTTTGAATGGCTGGATTATAAGAATATAAGAGAGCAACTTATCAATAACATTGATGAATAGAAAAATTCAATATTATATTGAAATACAAACAGAAGCTTGAACCGGAATTGTCAAATCCGGAAAATTGAATCCCTTGCGGTCATATGCTGCAAGGGATTCTTATTTTGAATATTTCCAAATTGCATCTCAATTTTTGATCCATTGTAATTATTCCTTTTAACCTTTGACTAATATAATTCAGATTGCACGCGGGTTATTTATCCTGAATTACAGAAAGTAGCATTTTATTTTAATGAGCAAAAAATCAGTAGTGATAGTTGGTGCCGGAATCGCAGGAATGGCAACTGCTATAGCCTTGGCAAATAAGGGTTTTGACGTAACTGTCTATGAGAAAAATTCGCAGCCGGGCGGCAGGTGTGGCCAGATAGAACGTGATGGTCACAGGTTTGACATTGGAGCGACGATTCTGTTGATGCCGTCGATATACCGGACTGTTTTCGAATCGTTAGGGCTCAATTTTGACGAATGTTTTGAATTAAAGGATCTTTCAACAATTTATAAGCTCTATTTTGGAAATGGAGAGCAATTGGTCTTTTCGAAAGACGACGCGGTGATGAAACCTCAGCTCGAAGCAATGGAACCCGGAAGTTTTATTCGCTATAAAGCATACATTAAAGCCGGTTATGCGTTTTTTCGCGATTCGTATAAAAACCTGCTGGCTCGCAACTTTTATAACCTTTTTGAATTTACAACCCTGGCAAATGTGATGATGCTCGCCAGGTTAAAAACGTACCTTAGGCATTCAATATTTATTCGCAAGTTTTTTAAAAACAAGAACTTGCAGCAAGCCTTTACTTTTCAGAATATTTACGTCGGTCAGAGTCCATTAAAGGCACCCGCACTATTTTCGATGTTGCCGGCAACCGAAATGATCGAAGGAGCACTTTTCCCGATCGGAGGAATGCACCAGATTGCCTTAAAGCTTGAAGCCGTAGCGAAAGGAGCTGGTGTGAAATTCGTTTATAATGCGACTGTTGAAAAGATCGAAACAAATGGTAAACAGGCAAAACAGCTTATCTTCAGCGATGGCTCGACTAAACAAAGTGATCTTATCGTTGTAAATGCTGATCTGCCATTTGCCTACCGCAATTTATTGCCCGACAACAAGATCTCGGCGAGATTAGACCGAAAAACCTATTCCTGCTCAGCCCTTGTTTTTCATTGGGGACTCAGTAAGGCCTATCCGCAATTCGTCCACCACAGTATTTTTCTCTCCAAAGATTATCGTGAAAGTTTGGATGCGATTTTTGAACATCAGTCATTGTCAGAAAATCCAAGTTTTTACATTCATGCACCTGTTCGTAAGGACCCAAATGCTGCTCCGGTTAACAACGATTCCATATCCGTCATTGTTCCGATTGGTCATCTCGACGAGAAAAATCCGCAGGATTGGGAGGAACTTAAAAAACTGGCACGGTCTGAAGTGCTTAAGCGACTTTCTGCGGAAGGATTTACCGACCTTGAAGATCACATAAAATTTGAAATCTGTTACACACCGGTGGCATGGAAATCGATTTTCAATGTCTCGCACGGCTCCGTTTTCGGAAGTATCGGTCACAATATCATGCAGATGGGATATTTCAGACCCCACAACCGGCATAATCGTTACAAGAATCTCTATTTCGTTGGTGGCAGCACCCATCCTGGGAATGGTGTGCCACTGGTACTATTGTCAGCAAAACTTACTTCAGAGCGAATTTTGAAGGAGAATTGTCAAAATTAATTCGGATAATTCCACCAAAATCATATACTTTTGGTAAAACTTACGATGAATAGCCAACTCGACATATATCTGACCATTTTTAATAAACTGGATTTCGAAAAGATTATCGATCATCCAAATATCCTCATTGCCGCCAATTTTTGGGATGAGGATCGGTTTTTAGCGGCCAGGACTTGCTATCGGTTTATGCGGGCAATCGATGATTTAATTGATAACTACAAATCCGAAAATCTGGAAATTGCCGAAGAGGAAAGAGAACTATTCGAGAAGGAGGTTAAACAGTGGATTAATTCGATTCATGAGAATGGGGATGCTGATCAATGGAAAAGTAAACTGATCGAAACAATGAACCTGTATAAGATTCCGTTGTGGACAATGGAAACTTTTGCTACTTCGATGATTTATGATATTTATCACGATGGATTTGCCTCGCTGGAGACTTTCCTTGACTATAGCAGAGGAGCTTCAATTGCACCCGCCTCCGTCTTTGTTCATCTTTGCGGAATCTCAAATTCTAACACCGGATATAAGGAACCTGTTTTTGATGTTAGAAATGCTGCTACCCCATGCGCCGTTTTTAGTTATATTGTCCATATTATCAGGGATTTTCAAAAAGACCAGCACAACAACCTCACCTATTTTGCAGATGATTTGATTGCAAAGTATGGGTTAGATCGCCAGCAACTGAAAGCCATCAGCAATGGAGGTGAGATCCCTCAGGGATTCAGGGAGTTGATTCGGGAATATTATCAAGTGGCTGATGAATACCGGTTAAAAACCTACCGTATAATTCAGAAGGTTAAATCGTTGGTCGAGCCACGTTATCAGTTAAGTCTTGAAATCATCTTCGATCTGTACCTGATGGTATTCGAAAGGATTGACCCCGATTCGGGTCTTTTTACGGCTACCGAATTAAATCCGACTCCACAGGAAATCAGGGAAAGGGTTCACCAAACCATCCTTTCTTTTGAACCGGTTAAACAGGTAGAACCTGCAAAAATCTATGATTCCTGTGAGAAATAAATGATTGAACTCCTGACCTCCGACAGCAATAAGCGCTAAACGCTCTCTTTTAAAAATTTAATTTCAACCACCCATCTTGGAATAGGAGCAAAAAAGCTATCTTGTGGTTTCTTTTGATTAATTGTAAAATTTAGTATGGCAAAGAATATTGATATCAAATGTGTAAATACTGATCAGGATTGCAAATTTCCACTTGGAACAACTTTAGGTGAGATTGCTAAATCGCTTTCGGTCGAAATGAAGCATCCGATTTTGGGTGCTTATGTGAACCATCGTGCTAAACCTCTTGATTATGAGATGGTTAAGCCACGTATGGTCCAGTTTATCGACTATTCCTGGCGCGACGGACAACGAATGTACCTCCGTACACTTTCATTTATACTTTATGCTGCAGTCCGGAATCTGTGGCCCGATGCCCGCCTCATCATCGATCACGCTATTTCGAAAGGTTATTATTGTGAGATCGAAGGTTTTGGCCGGGTTTTCAAAGAGGAGGATGTGTGGTTGATTAATGATGAGATGAGGTCAATTATCCGGCAGAATATTCCTATCAAAAGGGAAATGATCCTTACTGAGAAGGCAATTGAACTACTTGAAAAACAGAATTTATACAGAAAAGCTGAGCTTTACCGCAACTATGGAAGACTTTATGCCCCCCTATTTTCATTGGGCGATCATGTCAATTTTTTCTATGGCCATATGCTTACTTCAACTGGTTGCATTCAAAATTTTGGTGTTGAAAAGTATTACGATGGTATTCTGCTTCGCTTTCCGATTCCCACCAATACCGAAGAACTGGAACCGGCAATAAAACAAGATAAATTATTTGGGATTTTCAGGGAGCACAAAAAATGGGCTGATATTCTGGAAGTTGAAGATATTCCAAGACTGA
>Ga0209724_1001151_pt1 | contig 24385 bp, 20 predicted proteins | sample grotaG_FD_184143 | JGI IMG/M metagenome (GOLD analysis project Ga0209724, IMG submission 184143) | Glacier valley bacterial and archeal communities from Borup Fiord, Nunavut, Canada, to study Microbial Dark Matter (Phase II) -... | ecosystem: Environmental > Aquatic > Freshwater > Ice > Glacier ...
AAAAATGAAACTTTAATTTTTATCATCAGTTAAATATATTTGTATTTTTAAGAAAAAATAATCTTAAAGAAAATTAGCCATGAGTAGAATTTCTGAAAGTATCATCGGGGATGAATTTAGTGATCCTTTGGAATATACGGATCAACCAGGAAAGAAAGGGAATAGAAAACCATCTTTCAGGAACATCTATGATGAAGATGATGATGAAGATGAAGAAGATTTCGATGAAGACGACGAAGATGACGAGGAATTTGAGGAGGAAGACGACGACGAATAATCATTCTGATTCCTCCAAAAAATTATTTGCTAAGTGACCGGATGAACGTTCAGATATTGAATTTTCTTCCGGTCATTTTATTATTTTAAATTGCCTAAAAGGCAATCTTTAATTTAAGAAGGCAATCGCGTACTTTTATTGCTTCGAAATTTCTAATATAATCTTAAACAGGCAATTCCCTCAGTAATTTCAAAAGAGCGGGAATTTCGGTTACGTTATATTTTGCGAAAGAAGGGCTTAGGCCCACACGGATTGTATAAGCAGAATCGGGTAATGCATTGAAAAGGAATTCATCTGTTTTATCATCACCTGCGGCAAACACAAAACCGAAATTCTGATCCGTCATCAATGTATTGGCAGCTTGTCCCTTATCGTACTTCCCACTTTTTACCTCTAAAACCTTATGTCCTTCAAGGATCTCCAAATCTGTTTTATAACGGATAATCTCGGCTAAATCGTCTCTCAGTTCATGTAGTCGTAACTGTGCAAAATCTGAATCTGCATTTCGGTAATGCCAGGCGATACTACCCGTTTTCTCCTCGATAAATGTTCCAAAGCAACGACTTACATATTCATTCATAATTTGAAGAACATCTTTTTTCCAAAGTTCATCAGTGTTGATCGTGGATTCCCAATCTCCGGATCCTTTTTTAATATAGAAACCATGCTCGGCAACCAGGCTGACATTGACATCCGCAAATTGCTTTTCAAGAAATTTTTTGTCCCTTCCGCTTATAATCACAACCTGGTTTTTAGAATCTTCCGCCAATTTCCGAACGATTTTCAACGTGTCATTATCTACGACTGCCATTTCCGGATATTTTGCAAACGGGACAAGTGTACCATCGTAATCGAGAAACAGAATTCGTTGTTTGGCATTTTGATAGTCAGTAACGATATGCGTTGAAATCTCATTATTGATAAACCTGACACTTCTTAATTTTTGCTCTTCTTTTGTGACATAGGTTTGGTTGAAAAAATCGAAAGCCCATGTAAAAACGTTGTAGGTTGAAATCCTGTTTTTCATACGTTCAAGGCGAATATGTTTTTCTTCAGGATTCATCTCGAGGGCATTGTAAATAGCCTCTGCCATCTCAATATCGTCGACAGGATTAATAATCAGCGCTTCATTCAGTTCAGCAGCAGCACCAGCCATTTCGCTTAGGATTAATACCCCTTCGTTTTCAACCTGACATGCGATGTATTCTTTCGCTACCAGGTTCATTCCGTCACGTAATGGGGTAATAAGACCAACCTCACTTGCATTGTAAAGCGCAACCAGCTCGTTAAATGTCAGCGATTTGTACTGATAAATAATTGGGCGCCATGCTAACGTGCTATATTGTCCATTAATCCGCCCTACTGTTGATTCGATCTCCTTTTTCATCTCTTTGTATTTTCCAATGTTGTCGCGCGAAGGGACAACAACCATATTGAAAACTACTTTTGATCGCCATGCAGGATATGTTTCAAGAAATGTTTCGTATCCTTTCAGCTTTAACAACAAACCTTTGGAATAATCGAGCCGGTCGACAGAAAAGATAAGCTTTTGCACCGATAAATGATCTTTAATCTTTCGTTTTTCAGCTATTACAGATTTTTTAAGACAAGCATCATGGAATTTATCATAGTCGATTCCAATTGGGAAGGCATCGGCTTTTACAATTTTATTAGGTGTATAGATCGTATTTTGTTGACATTCGAAACCAGTCGTCCGTTTTACCGATTTTATAAAGTTTTGTGCATAGTCATGTGTGTGAAACCCGATCAGATCAGCTCCAAGCAACCCCTTAATTACGGCCTCACGCCAGTGACGGGGTATCAATCTGAATATTTCGAACGATGGGAATGGGATATGCAGGAAGAAACCTATTGTTACATCGGGCATCCTTTGCCTGATCATTTCTGGCAGCAACATTAGCTGATAGTCGTGAATCCAAATATAATCGCCGGGTTTAATCGTCTTTACAAGTTCTTCACAGAATCTTAGATTGGCATCTTCATATGCCTTGAAGTAATCGTTGTTGAACACGGCATATGTAGGAAAATAGTGAAATAAGGGCCATATAAGGTCGTTGCAAAACCCTCCGTAAAATAAATCATTCACATCTGAAGGAATAGCAACAGGAAGAATGTCAAAGTTTTCATTCTCAAAATTATCGGAAGTTACATCATCAGGCAGACCATCGGCAATACCTGCCCAGACAATTTTACTGTTTTTTAGATCTGCGTTACTCTTTTTGAAGTTCTCGGATAATGCAAGAATTGCCGAAACAAGACCGCCGGAATTCTGAATTGCTTTATATCCGTTCTTTGTTTTACTTAACTTAAAAGGCAAACGATAGGCAGCAATAACCAATCTTTTGAAATATGTTTCGTTGACCATACTATTCATATTATGCATGTCGCCTTTACTTGAATTGATAGTAAAAGTAATGCCGTTGATTCACAAATATAGCCTAAAATTTGGTAGTTTTAAGCCAAATTTGAAATTAGACTTATGGATCAGCCATTTAGTATTGAAACAATAAATCTGATTGTTGCAATATTTTCGTTTTTTGGACTACTCGTAATTGTATATTTTGTTTATAAATATATTTTTCAATTTTTCAGAAAAAAAGTATTTAAAACGCCTGGCAGACATGATGATTTTATCATCGGGTTATTTAAGATTCCCGCATTATGGATCATCTACTGGGTACTGTTAAAGCTATTCACGCACATCTTTCTCAGCGAATTGTCCGTGTTTCCTTATATTCTGCATTTTAATGAACTCTTTCTGATTTTCTCGCTGACATGGATTATAATTAAGTTTGTTAAATTAGGTTCCTGGTATCTGCAAAGTAAGCTTGATGTTGGTGCTTCCGACAACCTTAATGCACGAAAACGGCTCACCCGGATTAACGTATTTGCAGGTATCGCAAATTCAATCATCATCACAATTGCTATTGCGATCGCCATGATGACTTTTGAGCAGGCAAGAACCTTAGGATTGAGTTTGCTGACCTCGGCCGGAGTAATTGGTATTATCGTGGGGTTTGCCGCTCAAAAAAGTATTGGTATGATACTCGCCGGAATACAACTTGCAATAACACAGCCAATCAGATTGGACGATGTCGTGGTTGTTGAGGGAGAATGGGGCAGGATTGAAGAAATTACTTTGACCTATGTCGTTATTAAAATATGGGATGAACGACGTTTGATATTGCCGGTTACCTGGTTTCTTGAAAAACCTTTTCAAAACTGGACACGTTCAAATGCGGATATAACAGGTACCATTTTTTTATATGTGGATTACAGTTTGCCTGTTGAAAGCATCCGGAAGGCATTGCCCGATATGCTTAATGGAAATGACGATTGGGATGGGCGAACAATCAATGTCCAGGTAACAAACGCTACTGAAAGGTTTAAAGAAGTAAGGGTGCTGCTTAGCAGCACCGATGCATCAAAGAATTGGGATCTAAGAACCAATATCCGTGAAAAACTCATCGATTTTATCAATGAAAATTTCCCTGATTCGTTTGCTAAAATAAGGATTAAAACTGATGGTGATCAAATTCCTGTGGCGACCACCGAAAATGAATAATTAAGGTTTAATGAATTTTGAGATAAAGCGTGGTTTAGAGAAAAGTGCAGCAGTATTTATTAAAGCCAGGTGGGAATAGGCTTGCGGAAAATTTCCCAAAAGTCGTTTTGTCGCGAAATCAATATCTTCGCTAAAGAGTCCTACGTGGTTACCACATTTTAGCAGACTGTCAAAAATTATTTTCGCCTCTTCCTCCATTCCAATCTTAAACATAGCCTGGACCAACCAAAAGGTACAAATTGTGAATGAAGAACTCGGTTTGCCAAAATCATCTTCGTTTAAATATCGGTACATCAATCCTTCGTGATGAAGTCCGTTTTTTACAGCGATCACCGTCTTTTTAAATTTCAGATCGTCCGCTTCAATAAAGCCATATTCTTCCATTAGAAGGAGTGAAGCATCGACATGCAAATTATCATAGGTTTGCGTAAATGTTTGCAGATCTTCGTTCCATCCACTTTTGAGTATGTCTTCTTTAATTGTATCGGCAATACCTCTCCATGCTTCGCATTGAAAATTTTTGTTGAGCAGGCTTGCTATTTTGGCGGCCCTGTCCATTGCTACCCAACTCATCACTTTCGAGAAAACAAAGTGCTTTTCTACACCGCGAATTTCCCAGATCCCTTTGTCAGGACTTTGCCAATGAGTTGAAACTGTGTCGATAATATTTCGGACAATCTCCCAGATATCTTCTATTTCATCCAAAGTGCCCGGGAAAAACAGGTAATACTGGTAAACAACATTCAGCAAATAACCAAATACATCATTCTGCCTTTGATAATAGGCAGCATTCCCAATTCTTACAGGTTTAGAGCCTTCATAACCAGCAAGATGAGGCAGGTCGGCTTCGGTCAGTTCCCGTTCACCTCTGATACCGTACATGATCTGAAACGAATCGTCCTTTGATTTCAGAATTCCTTTTATGAAATGTAAAAATTGCCTGGCGGTTTTGTAATGCCCCATTCTCAGCAAAGTTTCGATCGACATGGATGCATCGCGTAACCAGCAAAACCGGTAATCCCAGTTACGAACTTCTCCAATCGTCTCAGGCAGACTAGTTGTTAGTGCCGCCAAGACTGCACCTGTCGATTGGAAGGACATTATTTTCAACACTAATAAACTCCTGATAATTTCTTCGGAATATTGTTCATATTTCTTCGAACGATTTGTCCAGTTCAACCAGTAAACTTTGGTGCGTTGATACTCCAGATAAACCCTGTCAATGTCTATTTCAATTAATTTCTGATTGTATGACATTAAAAGAAACTGGTGAGACATAAGGGTAATATTATTAACCTCCAAAATGTCATCGAGTTTCAGGCTGGAATACAGATAGATGCAATTTGTTGGCCGCTCAGCGGAATAGGTTCGGATGTGGTCATCAACCGTGATATGAAAAACTTCTTCAATCGCATAATTAAGCTTTGGACTGTAGTTTACTTTAAAGACGGGAGCCCCTGATATCAGCCGTATATAACGGAAAATCTCAGCCGAAGCATAGCTGTCATCGTCACTTGTTTTATATCTTGGCATGAAATCAATGATTTCAAAAGAACCTTCGGTTGAATTGAATCTGGTGCATAGGACATTTGTGCGGCTCAGGTACTTTTGATTGATTGTGTAGCTGTCATCAACGTCAATACTAAACGAGCCACCTTGTTCTTTATCAAGAAGTTTTGCGAAAACGGACGGTGAATCAAAATCAGGCAGACAACACCAGTCAATACTTCCTTTTTCTGATACAAGGGCAGCACTCCTGCAATTGCCAATGACGCCATAATTCAGATTGTTCATATAAAATTCCCTGTAATGATTGATTAAATCCTTTTAAACTGATGTTTATTTTTCCAGCCCGATCCTAGCTGAGGTTGTATGTGATTCATTTGGAGCCAGCTTGATCACATCATCGAATGCATTGACGGCTTCGACACATACAAAATGAAGGTAGGCATCATCCGGCATGTCGTTAATGGTGGCGCAAGTCTCTTTCCCGGGATTCCAGACAGTCGTAATCTTGCTGCCAGTTTTTGAAATATGGATCTTCCTTTTGAACATGAAATCGTCAATCACGCAGTCGGATTCCGTGTTATGATAGTGGCGAGTCTCTGCCTTCAGAATTTCAATTTCAGGCGACTCCTGGATAAATTCTCCCGGTTCAAGCTGGCTGTGATAATTAGCCCCTTGTAATCCAATGATTGCTATATTTTCAATAGAAGATACGTTATAATAGGAATGCAAAGCGCAGGTATACTCAAACGGTTCAGCAGATTGATTGGTTACTTTCAGACTAACTTCAAGCGTAGGTCCAACTATTACGGTCAACCAGGCACAAAAATCATAAGGCCAGTAAGCTTTCGTCTTTTCTGATGAGCAAAGCTGCAACCTGATCAGTGTTTCGCCGGCAGCCTTGACTGCAGTTTCAATCACTTCCCAATACATTAGGCGCCCAAAACCATGCTGTGGTTTCTGCGGATCGGATTTATGCGGGCCAAACCAGGGGAAACACACGGGAATGCCTCCACGAATTGCCTGCCCTACCTGAAAACTGCTGTGAGGGCTCATCCATAAGACGTCTTCCGAATTGCGTGGTATGAAACTCATTACATGTGCACCATACAGGCATATTTCAGCATCAGCATATTTATTCGAAACATTCAAATAAATTAAATCATTCTCCCTTTTGGTAAATAATACTTTACCTTCTGCACCAAAGGTGTTGTTGAGTTTTTCAATATCAATCATGGCATTTCAACTTAAAATATATCGGACACTTCTATTAACAATCGGCATATGTATTCTTCTGAACTGAAGGTTCTGAAATCTGCCAATTATTAGCGCAAGTTAGCAATCATTTTAATTCTCATGACGATTGAATAGCAAATAGCCAAAGCTGGCCTGCACATAAAACCTGGGATCGCTGTTGCTGAAATAATTCAATAACAGGCTTGCTGGCCCGAAAGGGGTGTGAATCACGATACCACCGCTTCCTATGAACTGATTGGAAGTGAATAACTGATCGCTGTAGTACGGCTGATTATTATCCTTTTTTAGTAACTCCTGAAATGGCTGGAAATAATATCCTTCAAGGCGTATGTGAGCTGACGGAGAAATAGGAACGATTGCCTTTAACCCTCCGGCAACATAATTGTTAGCCCTTAGATACGGTAGATACCTGATGGTACTGTTAACCGTGGGAGAGAAGTCTTTGGCTGCAATTATAGAAGAGGTATAATTGTTAAAAAGCTTTTTACTTGAAAAGTAAGAATCTGTTTCGATACCAAGAATCAGCCATTTCGTTGATTTAAAATACCTTTCATAGCTCAACTCCACTTGAATATACTGGTGCTCCTTACGAAAATCGGGATTGTTCGCATTTGTAGATCCGGGTTCTTCTTTTTCGGTTCCAAATATGTACGCTGCCTCGAACTTAAACATTTTACCATCCGTTGGATATTGTTTTTTATTAAAGGCCTTTTCCTCAAAACGTGCGTGCAAATTTCCGGCCGTAAATGTAGTTTGGTCGGGTTCGTCATTCTTTGTATAATTTATCGTTTGATAGTAATCGTTTGATTGATTTACAAAGCTGATTCCTGCTTCCCATTTTGAGGTGGTTTTAGCTGGGAAACTAACGTCCAACTGAATGTTATCGTCATTACGTACCACATAATGAGGTCGTTTATCTTCAAAGAAGAGTTCTGTTGATCCTGAAAAGTAGTTAAACCTGTTTTTAATGAAATAGAGATCCAAAGAAAAGGGTTGTTTCGTTGTAAAATTAAACCTCGATCCTAACTTGAATGAACTGTAGAATTTACCAACATGAATATTTGTCTGCAATGTAATCGGAAGATTATTGAAAAGGCGATAGTCGAGACCGATGTATCCCTGATTGATATCCGAAAGTGAGAAGTATCCTCCTACACCTACCTCAAGTGGTTTTTGTTGCTCCGCTTTAAGTTGCAGATCGAAAAATCCTGTATTCTTATTATAGTCAGCGGTAGGTAAAAGCGACTTGATTTTATCATCAGCCAAAATTTTAAAATACTCTCGCCTGAGTTCTTCTAAATCAAATGTTTTGGATTTATGACGTATCGATTGTATCACGTAATACCTTTGTGACCCATCAACACCTGACACCTGGATGTTGTTAAATACCATTGTTGGACTTTTACTTCGGTATTCTTCACGTCTGCGGGTGAGTAAATCAAGATCAGCTCTTCTAGAAATTCGCGATTTAATTGATTCAATTTTCGTCAAAGTCGCCTTATATCCAACATTTTCGATTTCGTCGAATTGTTCAAAGTCAAGAAAAGCGAAATTATCAACCGGTGATTTAATTGTGATTCCCAGGCTATCGGGTATTGAGTAGCTTGTCTTTCGAACCATCATATTCCAAATCTGAAGTTTCAGGTCATCTTTTTTAGGTTTTCTATCTTTAAATTCGAGTGAGCTCCCAATCATAATGTCAGGTACGAAATCCTGATGCATAACGTCGTACGGAAAATTATTTACAAGACCTCCGTCAAAAAGTAAAACACTGTCAATCTCAATCGGTTTAAAAACGAATGGAACTGTCATTGACGCTCTTATCGCCAATCCGAGATCTCCTTTACTAAAAACCACGGGTTTATTGAGGTATATGTCGGTTGCTACACATCTGAATGGGATAAAAAGTTTGTCAAAATTATTTTCGGCAACAGCATTTGCAGCGCTGAATAACTCCATAAACGCAAAGTCGATTTGTCCCGGAGGAATTATATTAGTGGGGAGCGCCAGTTTCATTTTATCCTCATTTCTGGCAAAGTCAAGATCGATGAATGAGGGATTTTCATCGAGTTTCTTGAAATAATAGACATATCTGGGAGGAATTATTCCTTTAAACCAAAGTTTGAAATCTTCCGATTTGAAAAGAATTTCCATTTCATCAGGTGAATAGCCAGCTGCATAAAGTCCACCAATAATGGCACCCATAGAGGTCCCTGTAATATAATCAATAGGGATATTGTTCTCCTCAAGTGCTCTGATTACTCCGATATGAGCGAGGCCTTTTGCTCCGCCTCCGCTAAGCACCAATCCTACTTTTTGAGCAGATCCCGAAAAAGGTAACATGCAAAGGTACAATATGAAATAGGATAGGACCTTTTTCATCAGTAGATAATTTGTTTATTAATTGTCTGAAGGAACACCCATAATATCACCATTCTTGTTTGCGAAATGTCAAATCATGGGTGTTTCATGATTAATATCTCATTTAATTGATCTTAATGGTCTTCAATTTTGTGTTTTAATGATTGAAATCCTTCGCCGAGGATCTCACTGGCATCCATAATTGTAATAAAGGCCAGAGGATCAACTTGATTGATGTGCTCTTCAAGAACTGCAACTTCTCTTCTGCTTACAACGGTAAATATAATATTTTTCTCTTTATTGGTGAACATACCGGTTCCTTTCAGATAGGTACCACCGCGCTCAAGGTCATTAATAATTTTATCGCGAATGTCTTCGTGCTTATCCGATATGATAATCAACGCTTTATTGTAATTAGCACCTTCCAGAATCAGGTCAACTGCACGGCCTGTAATGTAAATTACGATCATGCTGTAAAGCGGTATTTGCCAGTCTTTAAAAGCTGCCAACGCAACCAATACGATGGCTGAATCAACCCATATCAGCATTTGACCGATCGGAATACGTGTATACCTGGTAATCACCATTGCAATAATGTCGCTGCCGCCAGATGTGGCTTTTGCTTTAAATATCAAACCTAGCCCGATGCCTGTTAAAACGCCTCCGAAAATACATGAGAGTAACACATCATTAACTAGCGGAGCATCACCAATTTCACGCATCCAGGTAATACCATCCATGAATATGGACGACGAAACAAATCCATAAATGGTTTTAGTTCCAAACCGCGGACCCAGAAGTTTTATCCCGAAATAGGTTAGTGGTATGTTTACCAGTAAGTTGAATATGCCAATTGGAAATCCGTCGGGCCAAAGCGCCATACCTTTTGACATATGGTAAACAATGATTCCAAGACCATAGATGCCACCAGGTACTATTTTATGTGGCGTAATAAAAAACACAAAGCCCACTGCCATTATAAAGGATCCAATGGTAATGAGTCCGTAATCGAGAAACCATCGTTTGGTGAATAGTTTTTCCGTTGTCAGAAATGCCATAAAGAGAGGATAATTTTTTCTAAAATTACAAAAAAAAGGGTTCCTTTTTGAGGAACCCTTTTTTTAAGTCGTTGTTCTTAGAATCTTTTTTCTTTGATACGGGCTTTCTTACCTGTCAATTCGCGAAGATAGTACAAACGTGCACGACGTACACGACCCATACGGTTAACTTCGATACCATCGATAAAAGGTGAGAAGAAAGGGAAAATCCTTTCAACACCGATATTACCAGACATTTTGCGAACGGTAAATGTTTTTGTTGTGCCGGCACCTTTGATTTGAATTACAGTACCTTTATAGTTCTGAACTCTCTCTTTGACACCTTCAATGATTTTGTAACGAACAGTTACTGTGTCGCCTGCGTGAAATGTAGGTAATTCTTTCGGCTCACCTAAAAACGCGTTTTCTGCAATTTTAATCAGATCCATCATGATTGATTTTTACAATATTATTAACGAACGCAATATTCACAGTGTCTATTTGTTTGCTGTCAGAGATTGCGTACGGAACTGGCCGCAAAAGTAGATAAATATTTGATTATCTAAAACGACTTGGAATTATAATTTTAGTTTTTTCCAGATCGCATCGGATAAAGCAGCTTTGTTCACTACAATTGCAGTGGTTTTATAACGCAGATAGGGCTTCGAGGCATAGAAATAACCCTTTAAATCATTGTATTTGCCCCATGAGTTCTTAACCTTGTAGTAGATCGTACCATTTTGATCCTTGACAAGCCCGACCAAGTGCATGGCATGATCATCGGTTGTTTCCTGACTATCAAATGCCATTTGCCTTATTTCCTGAGTGATAATTTTTTCTTTTCCTGGTTTGTCAAATTTATAGATTGCCGATTCCTTCTCTTTTTCCGAAAGACTGTCCCATTTGGCAATTTCCGCACCATCCATATTTGCCGGTGTATTTTCCGGTATCACCGCAATTCCTTTTTGAGTTGTAGCAAATCCTTTTTCGCTGCTATCGGATGCCCAAAGGACTGAGTAACCTTTTTCAAGCGAAGAATCAACGATTTCCTGAAGTTCATCGAGTGGAACATTGTAAAATTCACTCCAGAGCCAATTGTCGGGCACTTCAAGTACAAATGGCTGATAAAAAGGGTGATGAGAAAATGAGGTGATCTGGACATAATCATTCCCGTCAATTCCACAGAAATCGGAGGCAAACGATTTTGGAGTATAGTTTTTGCCTTTATAATCGAAATTTTGAGGTACAGTTCCCAAATAAGCATCGATTGTTTTGTTGAGGGCCTCATCCCAAACAGGAGTTATTTTTTTGTTTCTGTTTTCAACTATCCCTTCAACCATTTTCCGAAGGACATCATCCATTTCTCCATGGACATGCTTTTCTTCATTGTATTTTATTCCGGGATAAGCGCTTTCAGGAACAAGTCCGTAAGTATTGGCTATATACAGATCATCATAAAGAACCCCTCCGGAACCAAAGTTGGTGTTTCCCTGCATCCTTACGTATTTAACTGCTTTGTCGCGGTAACACATATTTACAAGAAACATTTCTGATAAATCAACTTCCGGTTTTCCCATTCGAAGCATTTCTGATTCGAAAAACGACATTCCTGCAAATGACCAACAGGTACCTGACCTGTACTGGTTTTTTACTGACGTGTGAGGTATTTCTTTAATTGATTGGAATTTATAGCCTTCGTCGTCTTTATTTCCCGCAGAGGAAAGTCCGGCGATGAGTAAAAGTGTTAACGCAAGGAAAAGTCCCTTTTTAGTTGTTTGCATATTAAATATAAGAGGTGAATTTTAACTCCGAAAAGTAGAAAAAGGATTTGAATTTCAGCCTCTGATTATCATTTATAATGAATCTAAATTTTGTTCATTTTATTGAATCATCTTGTTTCCGGATTGATACAGGTTTTCAACCGGGTTGTCAGTCCCTTTGTAAATGATTCTCCCAGGTATGATGGCTGATTTTGCGCCAATTGATCCAATAGTGCCAAGCGAAATATAGTTAAGGGCCGCGTTAAGGCTGGCATCAGCTATGCTACCCCAGTCCTGTGTTACATTGTCTTTTATCGCAAAATCAACCGGAATTCCGTCGAAATAGTCGCTGTATCCCTGTGAATTTACATTCCGGAAACTGATAGGCGCTACGGCGATGTTCAGCTTAGTATCCCCTTCAATATTCATTCCAACAGGTTTTCCATGTGTGGTTGAACCAATGAGTTTCATATTCATGTAGGGTTTTAGTCCGGATATAACCAACTCACTCGCAGAAGCCGTTGAAGAAGTGGTGATCACAACTAATTTGTCCAGTTGAATACTATTGCTTTTCAATCCGATTACACTTTGATATCCCATTCTTGTATGTTTGTTATTGTAGGTAAGAGTGTTGTAAACTTTATCCTTATTTGGTTTGCCGGCAAGCATGGCAACAAGCGAATCGGCGCAATCGAGTGTGCCACCACCGTTATATCGAAGGTCGAGAATCAAATCGGTGACGCCTTTGCTTGAATAGTCATCGAATACAGAATTGAGTTCCTTTACAGAACTTCCAAGAAAATCACTAAAAACTAGATATCCAATTTTTTTAGGCCCTTTGATAAAAATATTCGAATACTGTACCGAATTGATAATGACCGCTCCCTGGGTCAATTGAGCAGTCGTTTCGGAACCATCATTTTTAATAAAGACAAATGAATTACTTGCGTTGTTAAGTGCTGCATTTACTTCATTATCACTCATTGAACTAATGGTTTTTCCATTCATCGACTTGATTTGCCATCCGCGCTTAATACCCGCCTTGCCCATTGCACTGTTGTCGTAAATAAACAAAATACGGAGCAGATCGAGATTGTCAAAACCCAAACCGGCACCCCAACCTGTTGTTTCACCATTCTCGAGTAAGTCAACCATATCGGTATAAGGCATTGTGAAACTCCATCGGTCTTTGATGTATCTTACTTTATTAATGTACTCATCGGGGGTTTTAATGGAGGTCAGATCGACAGTAGGCATCGATTCGTACCACAGGTACAAATCGTTAAATGTGTCGGAAGTAAATTGCACAGACGGATCAATTGTTTGAACGATATCTTGATTTGTATCCTTTTTGCAGCCAACGACTACTATAAACGACAATAGAAGTGAATAATATATTATTCGGTTCATGGAGAGACAATTTTGTTGAATTACAAAAAACCTAAGGGTTTTGAATTCAAATTACTACAACATTCGTGCAAATTAAATATGGACGAATATCTTTTATGATTCTTTTTGCGGATATTGAATCCGAACATGATAAATATTGAGCAGTTTTTCAAGGAAAAGCTCTTTCAATAATGTGATGTCTTTGAAAGTCAGCGGAGCATTGTCAAGTTGCCTGGCTTCTATTTTTTCCTGAAAAATTGTATCAATTAGCTTTTTTAAGCTTTCATTGTCTTTTTTATCAAGACTTCGCGAAGCCGCTTCGATACTGTCGGCCAGCATTACAACTGCAGTTTCTCGAGTTTCCGGTAATGGCCCGGAGTAGGTAAAAAGACTTTCATCAGTTTCGAGTTGATTCTTGTTATTCGATTCAATGAAGAAATAGCTTGTTTTAGTGGTGCCATGATGTGTTTTGATAAAATCGATGATTTGCTCAGGGATTTTATGCTTTTGAGCAAGTTCAACGCCGCGACTGACATGTTCCATAATAATTTTTGCACTTTCTTCGAACGAGAGACTATCGTGCGGATTAATACCCATTGCCTGATTTTCGGTGAAAAATTGTGGATCAGTAAGTTTTCCAATATCATGGTAAAGGGCTCCCGCTCTTACCAGCAGCGGGTTACCTCCAATCTTTAGGATTGCCCCCTCGGCCAGATTGGCAACTTGTAATGAATGCTGGAACGTCCCGGGAGCCTCTTCTGCTAGTTTACGCAATAGTTTCTGATTCGAATAGGATAGTTCGATCAGTGTAACGTCAGAGACGAAGCCGAAAGACTTTTCAATCAGGAAAACTACGAGATAGGTGATCAAAGTGAGGGCCGCATTAATCAGGAACCATTTAATTATTGTCCAGTCAATACTGGCAAAACTGGCTTCCTGGATCAGCGAAATTCCAATATAGGTAAATGCATAAACAAAAAATATAATTAATGATGTGAGAATCAGTTGATCTCGCCGCTGAAGGTTGTTCTGGCTGATTACTGCGATACTTCCGGCAGGAATCGAAAGAAGAACAAATTCATAGCCATTTGGGACCATGAAACCAACAATAAGTGCTGTAATTGTATTCACGAAAATTGCAAGGCGGGCATCAAGAAAGGTCCGGATGATCAATGCAAGTGCAGTGAAGGGGACAATATACACTGAAATATTGTTGGAAAGGACGATGATCCGGCAAAAAAAGATCATCAGAACCATCATTAGCAACGTAAAAGTCACATCGCGTTTAGATCGAAGTAATTTTCTTCGGATATTGTAGATGAACAGGAAAAGCGTAAGTAACAACATGGTGATAAATACCATTTTGCCAATAATAATCAGGTAGTATTTTGAAAAATCACCTCGACTTTTTTCATAAGTTGACTTTAGCGACTCGATAATGACATAGATTTGTGGCGAAATCACATCGCCTTGCGAAACAATTCGTTCACCTTCCTGTACCACACCATTAGTCGTTGAAAGGTTTTCAAGAATTTTTTGTTCTTCTCCTTTTGTTTTATCCGGATCAAACAACAGGTTAACTGCCAGATAATCTTCAGGGTGGAGTTTTTCAATGATTTTATTAAAGTCCGGATCACCTTTTTTCAGCAAATCAAGTTTGGCATTTGCTTCTGAATAGGCTGTTTTCAACGAGTAGAGTTGACTTGTCGGAACTTTTTCGGCCAGGTTATTTTTAACAATCAGCAATTCACTTTTTCCTGCCAGGGGCGCATAATTGCTTGCTGACTGTTCAAGGATTCCGGAATTATAGATTTTTTCGAATATGGTAAGTACTTTGTCTTTGACAATTCTTGAGTAAAGAATTTCGGTATTCTCTTTGAGTGTGATCGCATCAATAGCGGTTGATAGATTAGCAATTTGCTGTTTAGCAACTGAATCTTGAAACAGAAAATAAGGTGTTAAGGATTTAAGCAAAGACGAACGTTCTTCTCTAATCGTTTCATCCGATTTCACGATAGCAAAGTTGTAAGGGGCAATTAGCGTGGCGTGCATCCATGGCCGCCCTTTTTGAAATTCGTATGGAAATCTTCCCTCCTGAGGCAGAGCAAAATAAAGGATTACCGCGGTGATTATAAATAATGAAGTTAGGTAAATCGTGTGCCAGCTTGCTGATTCAAACCAATTTTTCTTTTCCAGATTCATAATTTTCTCTTATATCAGGTTCAAAGTCGAATCTAATTAATTCGTATATTTGGAATTAATCAAAAGTAGTAATTTTTTAATGAGATACGGGATCTCCAACCTCAGTATTGTTCCTGTGCGGTCAGAACCGCGCGAAAAGAGCGAAATGTGCACTCAAATACTTTTTGGTGAGCACTATACGATAAATGAAGAGAATGCAAAATGGTGCCTGGTAAAGCTTGCTTTCGACGGTTATGAAGGGTGGATTGACCGCAAGATGGTCAATGAAATAGACGAACAGGATTTTTTGGAATTGGCAGAGATCCCCCGGATTGTGTCGACTGATGTGTTTAATATCGTCCAACCGACCGGTGGTTACAGTAATTTTCTGATCGTGGCCGGCAGTTCATTGCCACATTTCGATCAGTTGGCGCATACATTTAAAATAGGTAAAGCAGGTTATAGCATCCAGGGAAACAGTATCGCCGCTACGCAGCAAGGAGTACGTGTCGTGATCATTGAGAATGCGCTTAAATATTTTAATGCACCATATCTCTGGGGTGGACGTTCACCATTCGGAATTGATTGTGCTGGTTTTTCCCAGATATTGTATAAGATGGCAGGGCTGACAATTCCGCGCGATGCCGTTCAGCAAGCAATGTTGGGTGAAAATCTCACGTTTGTTGAGGAAGCTTTGCCTGGTGATCTGGCATTTTTCGATAACGAGGAGGGTGCCATTATTCACGTCGGTGTTATTTGGGAAAAGAATAAAATTATTCACTCATCCGGTAAAGTCCGGATCGATAATGTAGATCATTTTGGAATATTCAATATTGATACGGGGCGATATACTCATCAGATGAGGTTGATGCGTCGACTCATCATAGACTGATAAGTAAGAACCGGAAATTTAAGTGGCTGTTTTTAAATGTACGTTTAATCACTAACTACCAAAAACGATGGGACATCTTGAAATAATTGGATACCTTATGGCCATTATTATTGTGGTTTATATTGTTGTTCGAAACTCAAGTAAGCAAAAAGAGTAATATCTGGATGATAAACAGATCTGTTGGTCACAAATACCTGGGTTCAATACACGCTGTTTGGGGTTGGTTTGCTTATTATTTTGATTAACTTGTTAAAAATATTTGGAAATATGAATACTCAGGAACTAAAATACTGTTATAAATATCCACGCTTGGCAATAACCGTTGATGCTATTCTTGTGGCAGAGAATTTTAGTCAGACGATGATATTGTTAATTCAACGAAAGCATGGACCCTTCGAAGGTGTGTGGGCGCTACCTGGTGGATTTGTGGAGATGGAAGAAACCTTAAAGTATGCATGCCAGCGTGAACTTTTTGAAGAGACAGGGATAAAAGATGTTGATCTAAATCAGTTTTTCACCTTCGATGCAGTCGATCGCGATCCACGTCATCGCACAATTTCGACTGTTTTTTACGGAAGGGTTCAAGAAACCCTCGTTGTTAAGGGTGGTGACGATGCTGCCAAGGCAGACTGGTTCCCAATTATTTCATTACCTCCAATGGCTTTCGACCATGCTGAAATCATCCATAAGTTTATAAAAGAGAAGCTTTAACGGTTGAGTAACAAATTACCGGATGCAGCCCCGCAAGTGACTGACCGTTTCAGGTCCTTCACTAAATAGCAGATCCAGAATACTTAGGTTAGGTACAAATCCCCATTTTTCATTAAAGACCTGTGTGTAAGGTGTTGGAAAGAAATGAGGATCGTCTTCTTGCTTTTGCTGTTTTGGATGGATGGTGTACCTGAAATCATTCGTAGTTTCCGGAACATCGCCTTGAGGATAATACCCGATAGTAGGTTTAATATCTACATTTAGATTTAGCGTCTTAAGTATAGTCTCCTGTATTTCAAGGTTAAAGTCTAATAAGTATTTCCATTTTTTTTCATGAAAGAATGGTGACAGATCGTCGGCATAATATTCGAAAAAGGGCGAACTATTGTAGGCAGACGAAATCCCACGCCAGTGCATGAGCTGCCAGGGCTGGTCAAACGAGAGTTTGAGATCTTTGATGGGACCTTTTGCCCTTGGACCGTCAGCGACAGGTATTGATAATTGTAATTGACCGTTGGCTGTAAGAATCACCGAACGATTCCTGTACGATTGCTTCAGGTAACTCTCACAATATTCGATATAGATCTGTTGATAGCTAACCAGCTTTGTAAAATACTGTATCGGTGCCAGATAGGCAGTGCTTAGCAGAACTTCTGTCTTTTGATTGTCCATTAATCGTCGAAAAATTTGTGTCCTGGTTCTCCTTCGATGGTCATTCCGTCGTCTGAGATTAAATCTCCTGCTTCTTTTCGTTTACCATCATCAACCGTCTCATCTTCAAGTTTTTTTATTTTATTGAGGAGTCGTCGGATCTTATTTCTTAACCTTTGTTTATCGATGAAGGCAAAAACGGCTGTTATTACAACCCCGATCAGGATCGAAATTACCAAAATCAGCGCCAGCGGCACGTCTTCAAATTTCAGCCATAAGAACTTAACCTGAACTTTTACCGAATTTTGCAAAGCAAAAATGGTCATTGCAACCCCAAGAATAATTCCTGTAAGTAATCCTCGTTGCATAGCAATTGATTTTTAATTACTTGATATTTCTGTAGACTTTCCTTTTCCTGGATTTAGTCTTATCCTGCCTATTTCAGCTGTATTGATCTCAACTTTTTCATCGTCAGGGGCATTGTAATCAGTTCTGAAAAAAATATTATAGGCTGCTCCCATCGGAACAATTACTTTTGCTGAAAGTAAAGGTGGAAGTACAATTTCACGGATGTCACAATAAATTGAATCTTTCCAACGCCAGTCAGTTACCATATTCACGAAAAGTGTATCTTTTACCTGATTGATTAACAATATTTTCCGGAACGATTGTGGCGATGGTTCAGGATAAATGCTTACCCCTGTAAAAGCTTCGCTTACGGCCGAGGTCATCATTATACCGGCTTCCAGAAAATTAATTCCTGTACGGTATTTCCGCATCTCCTTTTGTCTTTTAATACTTTCTTCGTCTGTGATATATGCAGATGTAACGCAAGAAGAAAATATGAGAAAAGAGATAATAAATGCAATTGATCTACCGGTAAGCTTCATGACGGAATAGATTATAAATCGGATTGATAAAATAAAAGCCGACATAAACTATGCCGACTTTTACTTCAAAGGAGTTTATTTTATTTAACACCCATAAAAAAACGATTCCACCGGATTTTAGAGAGGAAGCTTTTGTTTTTGTCGAGTGAAAGCCATACAAATGATGCTTTTCCGACAACATGGTCTTCCGGTACAAATCCCCAATATCTTGAGTCTGCTGAGTTATAGCGGTTGTCACCCATCATCCAGAAATAGTCCATCTTAAATGTATAGGTTGAAGCAGGTGCACCATTAATATAAATGGCACCATCTTTAACTTTAAGATCGTTCTCTTCGTAAACATCGATGATTCTATTATAAAGCGGAAGATTTTCGATTGAAAGATTAATTGTCACCCCTTTTTTGGGAATCCAGAGCGGACCGAAGTTATCAAGATTCCAGGTAAACTTCGGATCGCTTGGAAAGATAGCCGGATCGCTGTTGTCTGCAGGCCAGGTAACCCTTTCCTTTGACTGAATGAATTTTAAGCCATCCATCTTTTGTGCTTGTTCGGTAGTAAGGGACATGATGTACCTTGAATCGGAACCTTCAACTTCAGACTGTGTAATATCGAGTTTTTCTAATGTTGAGGCATTGATAGCAGTTCCATTCGTATTGATAAGGTATTTATACTGAATGCCCGGTATTTCCTTTTGGGGTTTCCCATTTACATAGACCTGACCTTTCACAATTTTCAATGAATCACCTGCTATAGCGACGCACCGTTTGATGTAGTTTTCGCGTTTATCAACAGGGCGGTAAATAATATCACCGAAAACCCTTTTGTCACCCAATATCTTATCACGACCATACGAGCGAACCAGTTCGTAAAAACTTCTTTCCTGCATATTTACCGCAACGGTATCGCCTTCAGGGAAATTAAATACAACAACATCGTCATTTTTAACCTTTCCGAATCCTGCAATCCTTCGGTAAGGATTATGGATGATCGTTGAGAATGATTTCATTGTTGTTGACAATGGCATGGTATGATGGACAAATGGAAACGAAATGGGTGTATTGGGCATCTTTGGTCCGTAAGCTGTTTTACTGACAAACAGGTAATCACCTACCATCATCGACTTTTCCATCGAAGAGGTGGGAATCGTATACGCTTCAATAAAGAACATCCTGATAAAAGTGGCAGCTATAACGGCGAAGATAATGGCATCCACCCATTCGACGACCTTTGTTTGTTTACCATCTACCGGATTCTTCTTTTTCCAGAAGGACCAATGAACCTTCTCTGAAACGTAAATATCGTAAATAACGACGAGTCCGATCAACCACCAGTAATTGTTTAGCCATACTACCCAAAGCAGGTAAATACCACCAACAAGGCCAAACTTAAACCATTTACTGTCCAATAACTTATTCATTCTGATTGTATTTGTTTTTTTATTAAAATTTCAAAAGGTCTTTCATCGATAAAATCCCTTTGCGTCCCTGGCAGAATTCAGCGGCCAAAACTGCTCCAAAGGCTAATCCTTTCCGGCTGTAAGCGCTGTGTGTAATTTCGATGAAATCAACATCGGAGTCGTATTTAACTGTATGGATCCCGGGAACAACTCCTTCACGAACAGGCTTGATGTATAATTCGTTATCTGATTGAGGAATGTCAATGGTCCAGGTGGTTTTTGTTTCGCTGATGGCGATAATGTCATTGGCTAATGTAATTGCTGTTCCGCTTGGAGCATCCAACTTTTGCGTATGATGGACTTCCACCATTGAAACATCGTATTGGGGGAAATCTTTCATGATCCTGGCAAGATACTTATTCATCCCGAAGAAGATGTTCGCACCAAGACTGAAATTTGAAGTATAGAAAAAACAGCCGTTTTTGTCTGCACATTTTTTTTCAACTTCGGCTTTCTGATCAAGCCAACCCGTTGTACCACTTACAACCGGTACGCCTGCTTCGAAACATTGCAGGTAGTTATTGACGGCTGTTGCAGGTGAGGTGAATTCGATCGCGACATCTGCCTTGGTGAGGTTTTCATTTGTAAGTTCCTCTGGATTATTGACATCAATTTTTAAAACGACGGAATGTCCGCGGGATAAAGCAATCTGTTCGATCTCTTTTCCCATTTTCCCGTAACCAATCAACGCAATCTTCATATCTCTTTTTTCTGTATTTGTATCTGGTTTTTCAAAAGAATTACAAAGATAGGATTATTGATTGAAATCAGCTGATTAATTGTTGACGACAAACTGATGAATCCGACAGGCATTGCCAACACTTTTGGGATTTTTATCCGTGGCAATTCTTAGCATCAACATGTGTTGGCCTTCCGGAAGTTCATCTTCCAGCAGAATGAGCCACGGCAGATGTAACTGGCTGCTCCATTGTGTAAACTGATCAACTGTTTTAAAGTCTGCTCCGTCCAGGCTGTATTCAACCATTCCTGCATCGGGACCCGAGGTAACAAACATGCCAATCGCTTTTCCTGTAAATCTCAATATTAATGTAGCTCCTGGGTTTGTGGCTTCCAATATAGGGACATTTACAAATCCCGGACGTGTGGATGCTTTATCAATCGGCTTCCAATCTTTTATTAATTTCCAATTTTTCGTTAATCTTGCTTTGGAAAGTGGTTCAAAATGACCTTTGATATACGAACAGGAATCCAGTGTTTTGTCTGGTAATAATTTAGGTGTGATTGTTGCAGCAGGATTTTTCCAGGAAGTTTCGAAGAAATGCTGAATTGTTTTCAAATAAAGCGCTTGTCCGAAAGGCGAAGGATGCAGATTTTTGAAATCATCCCGCCAGGTGAACTCACCGTTGAGGATTCTGTCGTTGACCTCTTTGGCAAGGTTAATAGATGGGATGTTGTAATATTCAGCTACCTTTTCATGCTGCACAATAACTTCAGGTATTTTGCCGTTGTTGTAATCAGCCATCTTATCCTGATCAACAAAGTGAAGCATTACGATATCGATATTCGGATTTGACTTTATAGCCTGGTAAATAATTCCCTCCATTCCCCTGAGCATTCGTTCGGGTTTGAAGCCATTCGTTGCATCGTTCACTGCTGCTTCTTCGAAGAGCAGATCAATCTTTCCTTTCGACAAAACATCGCGCGTAAACCGCATCGCGCCTGGTGTTGATCCGGTTGATGGGATTCCCGCGTTGATAAATTCGAATTCAGTTGAAGGGAATTGTTGTTTCAGGTAATCGCAGACCATATCCCTCCAGCCAGTCATGTAGGTGATTGATCCTCCAAGAAATGCAACCCGCCCTTTTTTCTCTTTTTCGAATTTAATACGGCAATTATCCATATTTCCACGAAAATTGATGGCCATTTTCGATTCATAAGGAAGTTGATTGACGAGTAATTCGGGAGCTGTGTTCGTTAATATAAAGCGGACAATAGGAGCGGGGTCTTTAAGACTGTGCGGATGGTGACCAATTCCTTCTTTTAAAATGATTTTGAGTTCGCCACCTGCCTCTTTATAGGTTTTTTCGAGCACGTAAGTGTTCTCTTCAACCGGAACAACATCATCTGTGGCACCACAAACATGCAGTACCGGAACCTTTGCTTCCGCTAATTTACGTGCATTGTAGATGGGCATTCCCTTGAAGTCTTTAATAGTCTCTTCAGTAAGATTATAAAGTTCAAGATGTTGCTTCCAGTCGGGTGCAGAGCCGATTCCTTTACCTTTGCCGCCCGGCCAACTCTTCAGATCGCAAACAGGGGCATCTGCATAAATACATGCTACTTTCTCCACATTTTCAGACCCCCAATTATAAATATAAAGACCACCGCGGCTCATTCCTTCCAACACAGTTTTCGGATTGAGCTGATATTCCTTGATCAGGTAATCGTAAAATCGGTTCCATAATGCCACTGCATCCGGATTTGCGCACAGGTCGGCTGCATCGACATAGGCAACATGAAACCCCTTTTCGAGTAATTCTATCTCTGTTTGAGGTTCATGTCCCCAGAAACGGGCTCTCCAGATCCAATGCCTACCTGGTTCAGCCTCTTTTGGAAAAACAACCTTTGCATCACGCCCTTCGAACTTAAAATCGAGACATTTAAAACCATTGTAATCGGTTTCCTGTGCCTTGCCCTGAAACGACAATCCGATGAAAAAGGCGATTAGCAGTATCGTTCTTGTTAGTTGGTTCGTAACGTTTGACATGTACTAAAATTGTTTGATTTTTTATTTGAAAAGTTTATCCAGACCTAATTTTTTAACGGCATCCTGAATCGTGGAACCTGCCTTCTTCTTAAATTCTGTTTCAACCAATGTCTTTGCTTCCGAGAGGTCAACCTTCACATCCGGCTTGTCGAACGTGCCGCCAATATTAACTCCGATCGGGTATTTTGCAATGTTCTCTGCACCCGGAACAAAACCAATGTATTTGGTAACCTCTTCGCTGACATCTTCTTTATTTACCTTGAAATCGATCCGGTAGTCGAGATTTTTAGTGACAGACTGTTTTCCTGCAACCGTCACTTCCTGACCTGCAACCTTTGTATTGAACGGAGAAATCTCCAATCCACCGTCGACGACTTTAAAGTTTGTGGTGAAATCGTTCACCTTCACTTGTTTGAACAGATCTTTTCTGAAATACTTCCCAATCTCATTAAACATGGCTGCTTCAACCAATTCAAGATTTTTAGTCGACAATAATCCCCCGCCATTCAGTGTTGAGAAGATGGGTGAATAATCGTTCCCTAATTTGCCTTTCAGCGTAATACCTGTATTGAAAGCTCCCGTGCTTTCACTTGCAATTGGCAGAAAATGGCGGATTGTGCTCAGCGATTGATAGGCTGTTGGCAGATCGAAATCTTTAATATCCATCTTGAAATCGAAATCAGGGGTCACATTTTTGGGTGTGTTATAGGCCCCTGAAACCAGTACTTTACCGCTCAGCATATTCATAGTCAAACCATCAAGCAGCACCTTGCGTTCCTTGGTGACTACTTTACCTGTAATTCCGGTAATGGACATCTTATCGTAAAGCGCTTTATTAACAGACGCATCTACCGTGAAATTAATGTTCTCGGGAACTTCAAAAGGTTTACCGGCGGCAACAGTATCTTTAGCAGTGGCGGCTGGCATTAATTGATTGATGTTTAAATATTTTGAATTTAAAGTCATGTTCCCGTTCAACACCCCTTTTTTCAGGATGTAGGCCCAGTAATTGGTAATGGAGCCGCTCGCTGCAAAATCGCTTTCGCCCATATTTCCCGAAAGGTTATTCAATGCAATTGCTTTGGGATTCAAACGGATATCGGCCGATTTGATTTCAACTTTCTGAGGCAGGTCCTTCGATGCGAACATGAAATCTTTCAGTGAAATTGATCCGTCGGTTTTGAAATTCTCGTATTGCTCTTTCTCGATCGATGAGTATTGACCTCCGAAATCGACAGTTGCATCAATGACCCCTTTTAAATCGATTGAATCCATCGGTATTGCCTGTTTCAGCGAAGCAAAATCAATTTTCCCTTTCAGGTTTCCTTTCAACAGCGGATCGCTTACCGGTGTGGCAATATGGAATGTCGCTGTGAGCGGATTTCCGGCAATGGAGGCTTCAAACCTTTCGACATCAATCTTCGTAAGATCCAGATTACCCTGTGGTTTGGCAATGCTGGCGGTGACTTCGATCTTCTCGATCTCCTTAGGAAGATTCGGATACTTCAGTCTGCCACCTGCGATCTTTAAGTCAACTCCAAAAGCGGGATAGATCGAATCGGAATAAAGCCCTTTGACAAATCCGCTGAAGGCGATATCACCTTTTGTTTCGACACCTTTCAGGTTCTTCTGGTATTGATCGGGAATGAATCCCAGTAAATCGCCAAAGGAAGAGGTGGGTGATTTAAAGGTCAGATCGAAA
>Ga0209724_1001155_pt1 | contig 24335 bp, 17 predicted proteins | sample grotaG_FD_184143 | JGI IMG/M metagenome (GOLD analysis project Ga0209724, IMG submission 184143) | Glacier valley bacterial and archeal communities from Borup Fiord, Nunavut, Canada, to study Microbial Dark Matter (Phase II) -... | ecosystem: Environmental > Aquatic > Freshwater > Ice > Glacier ...
CCCGTATGGTTTTATCCTTGTAAGAAACCGCTTAAAACGACTTAAAGAGCTAGTTTATCGATCATGCGGTAGCTGGGAAAGCTCTCTAAGAGAGGATTTCAGTCTTAGCGTACGATTTTGTCCGAATTCCCCGTTTGCCCCATAAATGGCAGCCCGTAGCTCAGTCAGCAATCCTGGTCGGACTAGGTTGAATAGATTGAAATTAGCCACTCCAGACACTAGCTCTAGGTAGCGATTGATGTCTCCTCGGGGTTGCAGCACCTGCATCTGGTCGTCCACCACTACTCCGGCTGGAGCGTAACGCGTGGCAATCAGATGATCGACCTTCCTCTCTAAGTCCAACCCTTCTGGAGGAATTGGTGTCGACGGACGGTCTTTGAGCTTAATGCTGGCGTAGTTGCTGGGGGCAAACGAAAGTATGGGACGAGTTGAGATGAGTTGCTTGGTATAAATCCTGTACTTTTTCTCGATTAAAGTAAACAGGTCTGAAGCTTGACCCGTGCTTTCTGATGTGCCTAGGAGCAGAAAACCAGTCGGGTTAAGGCTGTAGTGGAAGATGGGCATGATTCGCTTTTGCAGCGAGTCATCTAGATAAATCAGCACATTCCGACAGCTAATCAGATCGAGACTCGAAAATGGCGGATCGCTGCCCAAGTTTTGACGAGCAAACACACACAGCTCGCGCACCCCCTTGATGATTTGGTATCCGCCCCCTTCAACGGGATGAAAGAACCGGCGACGACGCTCCGGCGTGACCTCCACCATCTGATTCTCTGGGTAAATGCCAGAGCGGGCTTTGACAATCGCCATCTCGCTGATATCCGTAGCAAAGATCTGGATTGACGGCTGAGTAATTTTATCGGTCAAAAACTCCAGCAAACAGATGGCGATCGAGTAGACCTCCTCACCCGTTGAACAGCCTGCAACCCAGATCCGAATGGGGGCATCGGTTAACTTGTCTTGCGTAATCTTAGGGAAGACTCGCGTTTTCAGCAGTTCAAAAGCTTCTGGATCGCGAAAAAAGCTGGTGACGTGGATCAAGATTTCTTCATACAGCGCTTTGACTTCAGCCGGATGCGCTTGCAGGTAGGCGGCGTAGTCCTCTAACTGTTCCAGCTTATACAGCAGCATTCGCCGCCGAATTCGGCGATTCAGCGTGCTGGATTTGTAGCGGCTAAAGTCAACACCCGTCGTCGCTCTCAGCAAAGCGAAAATTGTCACCAAAGCATCTCTGGGTTCTAGAGGTTCCCCGGTCGAGAGCGGCGGACAAGCCAGCATGGGGTTGCGGCTGAGGTTTACCAGTTCTTCGGCAATCTTTTCGGGCGGCAGCACAAAATCGACATTCCCGGTGGCAATGGCCGTGTGAGGCATACTGTCGAATTTCGCCGTGTCTTCACACTGAGCAAACGTCACGCCTCCAGCCGCCTTAATTGCTTTCAACCCTTGCGAACCATCGCCATCGGCTCCTGACAAAACAACGGCGATCGCTTTGCACCCCCGATCTGCTGCTAAGGAGGTAAAGAAGGCATCGCCCGGCATATATTTACCCAACACCTTCTCACGGGGAGACAGTTGCAGCATTCCCTCAGACAGGGTCATTTTTGTGTTGGGCGGAATTATATAAACGTGGTTCGGCTCCACGGTCACGCCGTTTTGCACCTCATGCACGGGCATTTGAGTCGCTCTAGCGAGGATTTCACTCAGCTGACTTTCATGATCTGGTGAGAGATGCTGAATCAGCACGAACGCCATACCCGTATCGATGGGTAGATGGCTCAGTAGCTGTGTAAACGCTTCCAACCCTCCTGCAGAAGCAGCAACTCCGACGATAGGAAAAGGAGCGTCAATAGGGTCTTGCTGCATTAAGTCGACTTCGTTCCCAGGTAGTTCAGAGACAGGCTGCGAACAGGATGAGTCAGAGGTCATAGGTTAAAACCTGGCAACGCGAAAGATTGGTATTAAGCTGTATCCTCTAGGATAGTGACTACGGCTGTCTGTGTCTATAGAAACTTAATAAAGCCTTGAGCACAAGGCTTTTGAAGCGTTCCTATAGCCTTTGTACTAAAACCAAACCCTAAGCCTGAAAGTCTCTTGATTAGACTCGTGCCTCTGGCAACTCATCAATCTGTAGTAACTGGTCGCCTGCAATCTTTTGCCGCTTCATTCGGGTCTATCGCCTGAGTTATGCTAGTGTGCTTTAGAACACGTTTTGGCTGCCATGCAACCCTTGCTGACTCAACTCCTCAACTTGCCAGGAATGGACGTTGAAGACTACCAAGATCGCCGTCACGAACTCGTTCTCGAAGTCGAAGCTCGACAGGCGAGTGCGAGTTGCCCACGCTGTGGTCAGGAGAGTCACCAGTTACATCAAAATCATGGGTATCGAGTGCGCGATTTAAGCATCAGCGAGCGCCCCGTGTTCCTGAAGCTCAATCGTCGCCAATTCAAATGTCGTCCGTGTGGGAAACCGTTTAGTGAAGCGTTCGCTTTTGTGGGCAAACGTCGAGAGTACACCGACCGCTTTGCGGAGATGATTGTGCAGCAAGTGCGTCACAGCGATATGCATAACGTTGGGGTGAATTATGGACTCACGGATGAGGAAGTCGCGTCGATGGTGCAATACATCGCCAAAAAAAATGCGAGTGGATGTGAGCGGACTGCGGCGATTGGGACTCGATGAAATTGCCTTGCGAAAAGGACAGAAAGATTACGTGGTGGTCTTGGTGGATTTAGATCAGAAGTCGTTAATCGGATTGGCTCCATCGCGCAAACATGAAGACATTCAGAAAGTCCTAGCGGGATGGGGTCGAGAGGTTCTCAACCAAATTACGGAAGTCAGCATTGACCTATCGGGGAACTACCGAGGATTGGTCAAGAAACAGATGCCGAAGGCTCAAGTGGTCGCAGACCGATTCCACGTCGCGCAATTAGTGAATCGTGAGTTGAACTGCGTTCGCAATCACGAGATCAGGTCAAATCAGACCCATCTCGATGAGCTGGAACAGGCACGAATTGAAAAAGTATTGAAATCCAGCAAATATGCCCTGCTGAAACCCGAAAAGAACTTGACGGACAAGCAAAAAACAACGCTAGAACAAGTCAAGCAAGTCTCACCCCGTCTGGCTCAACTGCATCAGCAAAAAGAAAGGCTGAAACAGATCTTTGATACTGCCGTGGATTGGGAAGCAGGAATCACGAGACTCGGAGACTGGTTAGCAGACGCAGAAACAACGTTTAAAACCAGTGTTGCCACGATAGACCGATGGCTGGAAGAAGTCGCAAACTACTTTGAGTATCGAACGACCAGTGGAGTGGTTGAGGGCATTAATAACAAACTCAAGTTGATTAAGCGCTCTGGCTATGGGTTCAGAAACTCCGCTAATTTTGAGTTGCGATGTCTAATTTGCTGGCATCTGGATTTTAGTTCTGCATAGTTCACCCGATAGACCCTTTATCTTTCCAAATTTGGAAAGGGAGTTGCGCGATCAGGAATCAATCACTGAATGAATTCCCCTACACTAGAAACATTTCTGATTGGGCTATGAAGTTAGGCAGGATGAGTCAAAATACAACGGATTCAACAAAGCAGACCTTTCTGGTCGTCGATGATCACGAGGCCATTTTGCAGGGGACTGTTCCAGCCCTTAAATCCGCCTATCCGGTGGCTGAGGTGCTGACCGCGCAGGACATTCAAATGGCTCAACTTCACATCGGATCGCGTCCGCCTGTGCTGATTGTATTGGATTTGAGCTTACCTGAAAAACCTCACGCTCCTGCCAGTTCTGAAGTCGGGCTGCATTTTCTCAAGACGTTGATTGAAGGTGAATTAGCGCCGAACATTTTAGTCTTGAGTACCAACATTCAGCCGCTAGTACAACTCAAGCCGATGATTAATGCTTATGAAGGAGGTTTTGCTGCGATGGATAAATCGCTCCCGATTCGAGAGATGTTGCGTCTAGTAGATTTTGCCCTCCGAGGTTCAATCTATCTCCCACCACAGCTACGATCGCGCACCGAGTTTGATCCGAAATGGTTAGACGTGCTGATGTTGAAGTACCAAGAAGGACTAACGGATAAAGTGATCGCACAACGGATGCAGGTGAGCGATCGCACCATTCGGAATTATTGGATTCGGCTTCAGGATGCGTTGGGTGTTTATGATGAACCGGGGAAAGAACTGAGAATTCAGATCGAACTTGCCGCGAGAAAAATTGGCTTAATTCATTAAAACGACTTTGAACTGGAAGCAACTCAAACAGCAAACAAGGATTTGGCGATCGGGCGCACTGCCAGGATTTGCGATGATTGCTTGTGTGGTTGTTGCCCGTCTGACGGGTTCGCTCCAGGTTCTAGAGTGGATGGCGTTTGATCAAGGATTGCGATCGCGTCCCGTTGAAGCAATGGAGACGCAAATTGTGATTGTCGGCATCAATGAGAACGATATCAAAATGGTGGGCAAGTATCCGATTCCTGATCAAACGTTAGCAAATCTATTACAAACACTGCAAAGCTATCAGCCAAGAGCGATCGGGTTAGATATTTTCCGCGATTTGACCACGGGATTGAGTCGGACTGAACTGACTCAAATTTTAAGCAACAGTTCTAATTTAGTCGGGATTGAAATGGCATTAAATCCGAATCTCACCGTAAAACCTCCGCCAGAGTTGCCATTTGAGCGAATTGGAGTTGCCGATGTCGTGATTGATCCAGATGGTAAATTACGGCGTAGTTTGCTGGCAAGTAAAGTCGATGGAAAAACCAGGTACTCCTTTGCGTTATTGCTTGCTGCACTGTATTTGAAACCCCAAGGAATCGCACTTCAGCACGGAAGCCGCGCCAGCGATCCTATTCAATTTAGTGCATTAACCTTGCCTCGGTTTCTCAAGAATACGGGAGGATATGTGAATGCGGCATCAGGCGGAAATCAAGTTTTGCTGAACTTTCGCGCCGCACCACAACCGTTTACGATCGTTTCATTAAGCGACGTTTTAAGCAATAAAGTTCCGCCTAATCTGATTCGCGATCGCATCGTTTTGATTGGTATGACAGCGACCAGCGTGAATGATACTTTTATGACTTCCGCAACCAAAGGAACAGTGCTAGCCAATACTTTGAATGATTTAAACCAGTATGAATTAATCTATGGAGTCGAGTATCAGGCACACGCAACCAGTCAAATTATCAACGCCGTTCTGAATCAGCGACCGTTACTCCACACTTGGCTAGAAGGTTGGGAATATATCTGGATTGTCAGTTGGGGGTTGTTTGGCATTGCATTAGGATTAGTGCTGCAATCGCCTTGGAAAACGCTTTTAAGTCTTGCGATGAGTAGTATGGGTTTGATCTTGATCTACTATGGAGCGATCGTTTTAGGATGGTGGATTCCGCTGGTTCCGGCTTTGCTAAGCTTGGGCGCGGCTGGACTCACAACTTCATTCTTCGATCGAGATTCAAGGGTCTTACTAGAACAGCGTAGTTTGATGTTAAAGCGCACGTATGATGCAGTACACAACGGTCCTTTACAAACACTGGCAGCGATTTTGAGAAACTTAGATGAAACGCCATTGCGATCGCAGTTAGAATCGCTCAATCAGGAATTGCGATCGGTTTATGAATCAATGAAGCAAGAACTACTCTCTGGCGAAAGTCGTTATATTCAAATGCCGCTCCCTGAACTGTTATATCAAATCTATGAGGAAACAATACAGCGAGATTTGCCAGGATTTGCTTCACTTCAAGTTTGCATTCCTCCGAATTTCGACTCGCTCAAAGATTGTGATCTGACTTCAGAACACAAGCAAGGACTCTGTATCTTTCTGCAAGAAGCGCTTTGTAATGTGGGCAAACACGCGATCACCGCGAGTCGGCTTGATGTAGTCTGTACTCATCAGCAAAACCAATGGAGCTTACAAATTCTTGATGATGGAATGAATGATCATCACAAAGATGCTCATAACGGACGAGGAACTGAACAAGCGAAAGAATTGGCACGATCGCTCGGTGGCAAGTTCGATCGTCAATTTCGTTCTCCTCAAGGCATTGCTTGTAAACTTACTTGGCGCGATGCTCAATCTTGGCGAAAACGGCTATCTAACCTTTTTGGGTAATGGTTAGCCTCTTTTGAAAGTGGTTAAATGAAACGTTGCTCTATTCTCTAACGTCATGATGAATCACTTAGCGATCAGATCAATTTTCTTATTCGGACTTTTGCTAATCCCTGTTTCAGCATTCGCAGATGACCCAGACCAAGCGCCTTCGAGTGGTCGATCGGCGGGTGGTAGAGGATGCGGCACAACGATGCCTTCTACTGAATCCAATGTGCCGAATTTAATCTTACTGGCTCCACAAGGCTCTAAACAAATCGTTTCGACTCGTCCCACGTTTGTCTGGTTTGTGCGCGATGCTACCCCTGTTTCGATGGAATTTAGACTCTACGCACAAACTGAGAACAATCGCTATCAATTAATCAAAGAGGAGCAGTTTCAATCATCTCCTGGCATCATGGTGATGACGTTGAATCAAACATCGCCTGAACTTGCGATCGGCAAATATCGCTGGCAAGTGGTGTTAGTGTGCGATCTCGATCGTCCCTCTAGTAATCTGTTTGCAACCGCTGAGACCGAAGTAGTTCCGTTTCCGGCAGATTTGAAAACTCGATTGGGACAGGCTAGCGATCGTCTGGCGCAAGCGTCGCTCTATGCTCAATCAAACTTTTGGTATGATGCGCTGGGAACTGCAATCAGTTCAAGAAGTGGTAGCACTGTGCTAAAAGATCCGCAGTTGTCTTTACTCAACAAGATGACATTGAACAATGCGGAGCAGCAGTTATTACAAGATAGTGCAATTCATTCAATTCAACGATGATATGTTCGTACCTGGAGGTCTGCACTTTTGTTAGGCTAAGGGTGTGGGTAGAAAGTTTCATCTAACTAATATGGGCGACGAAGCATAAGCATTTGTTACGGCACGTGGTATGAGCGGGGACTTGGCGATATTCCCTACCATTAGAACGAAGGGCTATACCGGATTGAGAAGTAAATACCGTTTTCTTGTAGCGTGCGTTTCTCTGAATCCACCGACACGATCGGAATGCCCCAATCTAGGCGAGCAGAGAAGTTGTCTCCCTGTCGCCATAACAATCCGAGTCCGATTCCAACGAGCGTGTTAGACGATGGATTGCTATTGCCGTCTCGATTCCACCCAGCTCCTATATCGACAAACGGCGTTAATTGCAAGATGCCCGTTCTCGATGCTGTTGTCAAAATGGGCAATCGTAATTCCGTCGAGAACAAGAAGCCGTTATCGGTGAGCAACGCATCTTGGCGGTAGCCACGCACGGTTTCTGCCCCTCCAATTCCGACTTGTTCAAGGGGGACTAAAGCTCGATCGCTCAACTGCAAATCGCCGCGCACAATCAGCAGCGCATTCGGAGCTAACAATCGCGTCCATTGTGCCTGTCCGCGCCACTCAAAAAAGCGACTATCGGGAGCTGTTGCATTCTGTGTAGCGTTGAACAAACCCACCCCAAAGCTGAACTGCGATCGTGCTGCCAAGACTTCTCGATCGCTGCGCTGCACATAATCTTGAAAGAAGCGCACCGCCGAAATTCGCGTGCGTCCCTGAGCATCTGCGCCGGGTGAAAGCGGAAACGGTCCAATGTTATCGATCCCCAGTTCAGTTTGGCTACTTTGGTGTGATAACGTGATGCCCAATGCTAATTCTTGAGTGGGGCGTTGAACAATCGGCTGGCGGTACGTCAATTCGTAATAGTGCGATCGAGATTGAATGTCTAAAACGTCAAAGGGTTGCTCGATCACCCGACTGCGATTGCTGCCGTAAGCAAATCGCAGTGTTCCATTGCGGGGATTAGTTGGGATGACATAGCTCAGATCCACACTATTGCTACCATCGGTATTCGCGTATCCGATTTGTAATGAGTCACCGAATCCTAGCAAATTCGCTTGTGCAAGTTCAAGTCCACGTCGCAGCGTCCCAACACTGGGAGACCGAGCATTATCAATAAAGGGCGTGATGCTCAGGGTTTTTGCTTCTGAAACCGTGACTTGTAAAATACTCGTTCCCGGTCGAGTTCCCGCTTGCAGATCGGCGGAAATTGTTCCGATTAGAGGATCAAGTTGCAGCAACCGCAGTTGCTCGAGTAGAGCCGCGACGTTTAGTGGTGTCCTGGTGGCGATCTGAATGCGGCTGCGAATATAGTTTGGATTTAAGCGCCGAGTTCCCACAACATTGATGCTCTCGACAGACCCTTCGATGACCTGAATTTTGACAATCCCATCCAATAATGTTTGGGGTGGAAGCACGGCTGCTGAAGTCACGTATTTAGGTTGCTTCGGATCACCAATGTAGAGATTAGTAATTTCTGATCGAACTTGCAGTAATTCAACAAAGGTCAGATTGCGATTCGTGTATTTCCGAGTAACTTTATCAAAATCTGCTGCACTAAAAACCGTGCTGCCCACAACTTCGATTCGACGAACAAAAATCGTATCGGGAACATTGGTCGGCGTTTCTGGTGGCGGTTGCGGTGTGGGTTGTGGCAACAATTGCTCAAGGGGAGGAAGCTGGATCGGAGCTTCGGGAAGTCTAGGCTGTGGTACTTGTGGGGGAATGATATCTTGCGGCTGAATCAGTGGCGTTCGTTGAGCGGGCTGAACAGACTGCGCCCAAGCTGGGCTGAGCAGGACGATCGGTGATAGGGCTGCAAGAAGGTGCGAAGCGGTTTTGAGCAAGAAAGTTGAAACGCGATGAGACATGATCGGTGATGGTCACAAATAAACACTGGGCAAATAAGAATTCTTTAGGCTCGCTAACTGTCATCGATCCTTGATTCAGTCTGCGACAGGTCACCGCTATAACCAATTGCCTACAAGCGTTAATGCTGCCCAATATCCCGGATGCTGTCTTGCGTCTGAATGTTGTTGCAGCCAGCTTTTCTGAGCGCCTTGCAATGCTTTAGCGCGACCCATACCTTGATTGAGATTCTGATAAAACTGGGCAATCAGTTCAGCAGTTGCCTGATCATCGACTTGCCAAAGGGAAGCGATCGCGCTTTTCGCTCCTGCCTGAATCGAAATACCCGCAATACCAAGCGCATCACGATCGCTCCCCACTGCTGTTTCACAAGCTGTCAGTGTCAATAAGTCTAATGGTTTTTCGACGGTTTGCAGAATTTGGTAAAACTGATTCATCGTTAGCTTTTCGTTGTAAGGTTTCGAGGCTGCTGCTGAGATTTGCTTACCTGTCACCAGAAATGTTTCTCGCGAATCGATGCTAAATTTGCCATGTGTTGCAAGATGGACGATCGAGAAAGTATTTTGTGTGAGTTCTTGTTTGAGGCGATCGATCGTAAACGCTTCATCAATGAATGTTTTACTGCCTGGAAGAGTCTTGGTAATGCGATCGAGTTCAGCTTTGACGAAGCTTAAAGGGGCTAAAAAAATCGAAACTGGAACTGTAGAAGCCTTCGTGATGCCAAATCCCAAAACCTTGAGGGATCGTTGATCCAGTTGAGTCGGATCAACTAAAGTCAGACTGAGGGTGTTTGCGATCGCGTATTGTTCCACTAAAAATTGCTTGCCGTCATACAATGCGGTCATTGGAATGCTGCGAAGAATCCCATCTTGAATAAACACGAGCGTTTCAATTCGTGCCGCTTGTAACTCTTGAGCAAACGGACGAATTAACCAGTCATAAACTTGTTGTGCAGGTCCTTGATAAGTGTTAGCTAAGTCCGATCGCTGCTCTAGCTTGAGGCGAAGATCATTGACTGTGGCTCTGACTGTTTGACTTGGAGCAGGTATCCAGCGAACAATGGGCTGTGATTGAGGCAAAGTCAAAATCACAGCAATTCGATTCTTCAGAATGATTGTACTGAAAACCGCAGTTTTATCGTTGATGAGTGCAACGGGCTTCGGAGGGGCTGTAATTGTGCAATCCTCGCCTAGATAGTTCTGCAATTCAGCAAGCCTTAAACTATCAATCGTTTCTAACGCAGATGCAGCGTTATTCTGCTTCTCTAGCGTTTTATTTGAGGTCGCTAGAAGTTGGAGTTCTGTCAATTCTCGATAAACTGGCTCAACGACATCGCGGAAATCAAACTGAAAATCACGACTTGCGATCGCTAAATCTCCTCGAATTTCTTTTAAGGCTTTCACTGCATTTTCATAGGCTGAGATAGCCTTTGCTGTTTCTCCCTGTGCTTGTAAAATTCGCCCAGTTTGCCAGTCCCACAAGTAGCGACTGCTCTGATTTTGAGCAGCAAGCTGCGCCTGTTGGGTTAGCTTTAGAGCTTGAGTAAAATTTCGCTGACATTCGTAGTGATGTCCCAAACGCCCCAAGGCAAAAGATTCAGCTTGTGGATCACGGATGCGTTGTGAAACTGCGATCGCGCTCTGAAGTAATGTGACTGTTTCAGCAGGCGTTTGAGGCAGACATTGAACATTCGGATTAAGTTTAGACGATTGCCATAAATTTGCGAGTCGAATCAATCCATAAACTTTATCGCGAGAATCGGGTAAGCGATTAGCGCAAGGCGCAACTCCGCAGGAACCGTGCAAATCATTCACTTGCTTCAGCGTACTGTCAATCGGTAATCCGCTGCGTTGATAAGATGTTGCTAAATTCAGCAGTGCATGACTTTGATCGATTGGCTTGTTCTGCTGACGCGCTGCAATCACAACGGCTTCAAAGAAACGAATTGCAGTGCGATCGTGCTCTCTCGCCTGTCGAGTAAATTTATCCGTTGCAGTTTGATCTCTTGTTTCCGTTGCAAATTCAGCATAGCGATCATCTCGTTTTGCAAGATTTGCATAAGTATTGCCGAGTCCGTTCTTCGCTGCAATCACATACGCTGAGTTCTGTAACTTTTCGGCAATTTCTAGGCTCTTTGAGTGCGATCGCACGGCTGCCTCATAGTCTCCTTGCAATCGATAAACATTGCCCAAACTTCCGAGTCCAGCCGCTTCTCCCAACAGATCAGAGTGCTGACGAGCGATCGCTAATGCACTTTCTTTTGTGCAGTTCGGCTCTTGTCCACCACAGAGCAGCGCGATCGCTTTGCGTTGTTGCCCCAAGCTACTATAAGCTTGCGCCTGTTCAGTCAGCATTCGCCCCAGTTGAACGCGATCCCCAGTTTTTTGATAGTTCGCGATTACTGGATTGAGCGATGCGATCGCTTGCTCAAACTGTCCGACTTGCGAATAAACTCGTGCTAAGTACTTTAGTAGTACAACTTGATCACTTGGATTCTGGTTTAAGGCATTGTTCCAGATTACGATCGCACCTTGAAAGTCGCCTCTCTGATAGCGCTCTAATCCTTGTTGAGTCGGCGAGTTAGCGACTTGTGCGGAAACTTGACCCAGACCCAAGCAAAGCAAAATGCTCATCAAGAACAAAACACTTAGCAAACGTTGTTTTGACATAACTTGTGTTGCGATCGTGTCTGATGATGAGGTTATACCACGCTTTCTAGGAAAAACTGTTCGATCATTGAAAGCTAAACCATACTGATCGATCAGCAGTCAGCGATCGTGGTTTCAATACAGGTTATCTTACAATCGTAGGAAACAGTGATAGAGTATTATCATGCTTTCTGGTTAAACTGAGATGATCGTTGAATAAACCTTGTTGCATTCGGGAGCCATCTTGTGAAAACTCAAGTTTGGATGCAGATGATTGCGATCGTACTAAGTAGCAATCAGGCGCTACTGGCTCAAGTTGTGCCGGATCAGACCTTGCCTGTGGGAGAACGATCGCAAGTGTCCGGTGATCCCAACACTCAAATCAATGGCGGTGCAATTCGAGGAAGCAACTTATTTCACAGCTTTCAACAGTTCTCAATTCCCACAAACGGTAGTGTTGTTTTTAACAATGGTTCAGCGATTACTAATATCATCAACCGTGTGACTGGAAGTTCGATTTCTAACATTGATGGATTGATTCGAGCGAACGGAACCGCAAATGTATTCTTAATCAATCCGAATGGAATTCTGTTTGGAGCCAATGCTCGCTTAGACCTAGGTGGATCATTCTTAGCGAGTACAGCAGGTAGCCTCAAGTTTGCGAATGGATTTGAGTTCAGCGCAACGTCTCCTCAGACTCCACCCTTGCTGACGATTAGCGCACCAACTGGGTTGCGGTATGGGAATAAGATAGGAGAAATACGATCGCAAGGAGCCATTTTACGAGTTCCGAATGGTCAAACCTTAAACCTGACAGGTGGCAATGTTGCAATTGATGGCGGGCAATTATTAGCACCTGGAGGACGGGTGGAATTGGCAGGTGTGGCAGCAGCGGGTGAGGTCGGACTGACGCAGCAGGTGCAGGAATGGCGGTTGAGTGTACCGGATGGATTAGCAAGGGCGGATGTGGCGATCGGCAAGAATGCGATCGTAAATGTTCGTTCTGGCGGCGATGGTAGCATTGCGATTACCGCTCGCAACTTCACGAGTACTGGAGCTGGAACACGGGTACGCGCAGGCATCGCAGCAGGTTTAGGGACTGTCGATGCTCAAGCTGGAGACATCAACATCAACGCCGCAGAAGCCATCAATCTCGATGAAATGCTGATCTCCAACGCAGTCCTAACTAGTGGGACGGGCAATGCTGGAAATATCAACATTACCGCAGGTAAGCTCTTTCTTGCCAACGGGGCGGCAGTGAGCGATAGCACATTTGGTCAAGGCAATGCAGGGAATATCAATATTATTGCTAGAGATTTGGTGTCCTTTGATGGGGTGGGCAGCAATGGATTGAACAGCGGTGCTTTTAGCTCAGTGGCATCTGATGGCATTGGTCAGGGAGGCAACATCAGCATCACCACAGGCACGCTTTCTCTCACCAACGGGGGGATAGTGGCTGCTAGCACGTTTGGACAAGGCAATGCTGGAAATGTCACGATTACGGCAAGAGATGCCGTGTCCTTGAATGGGGTTGGGGTGAACAACAATACGTTGAGAAGCAGCGGTGCTTTTAGCTCGGTAGCATCTGATGGCATTGGTCAGGGAGGCAACGTCAGCATCACCACAGGCACACTTTCTGTCACCAACGGAGCGCAAGTGGCTGCTAGCACGTTTGGACGAGGCAGTGCCGGAAATATCACGATTACGGCGAGAGATGCTGTGTCCTTTGGTGGGGTGGGCAGCAATGGATTTAGCAGCGGTGCTTTTGGCTCGGTGGCATCTGATGGCATTGGTCAGGGAGGCAACGTCAGCATCACCACAGGCACATTTTCTGTCACTAGTGGGGCGCAAGTGGGTGCTGACACGTCTGGACAAGGCAATGCTGGAAATATCACGATTACGGCGAGAGATGCCGTGTCCTTTGATGGGGTGGGCAGCAATGAATTTATCAGCGGTGCTTTTAGCTCGGTAGCATCTGATGGCATTGGTCAGGGAGGCAACGTCAGCATCACCACAGGCACACTTTCTCTCACCAACGGGGCACAAGTGGGTGCTGCCACTCTTGGACGAGGCAATGCCGGAAACATCACGATTACAGCGAGAGATGCTGTGTCCTTTGATGGGGTGGGCAGCAACGGATTTAGCAGCGGTGCTTTTGGCTCGGTGGCATCTGATGGCATTGGTCAGGGAGGAAAGATCGCAATTGATACCGAGCAATTCTCTATCACGAATGGAGCGCAATTATCCGCCTCTTCTGAAGGTCAGGGTGCAGCAGGCAACTTAGAGGTGGCGGCTCGTCAACTGCGTCTCGACAACCAGGGGTCGATTCAGGCACAAACGGCATCGGGGCAGGGCGGCAACATCACCCTGCAAGTTCCCGCTCTGCTGCTGTTGCGGCGCGGCAGTTTCATCTCCAGCACGGCGGGAACAAATCAAGCCGGTGGAGATGGGGGCAACATCACCTTCAATGGCAACTTCATTGTGGCGGTGCCGCGAGAAAACAGTAATATCTCAGCCAATGCCTTCACAGGTCGCGGCGGCAACATTCGCATTACCACTCAAGGACTGTTCGGGATTGAGCCTCGCACGACTACAACCACCGGATTGAGCAGCATTACCGCCAGTTCTCAATTTGGCATCAGTGGCACGATTACCCTGAACACACCAAATGTTGATCCCAGTCGCGGGACAGCAGCACTACCCACGGGAGTCATCGATACCAATGCGCTGATTGCGAGTAGTTGTGTGGCACGTCGCAGTCGTCAAGGTCGCTTTGTGATCACAGGAACAGGCGGTTTAGCACCTCAGCCTGATGATCTGGCAAATGCTGCTTTTCCCACTTATGAACTTGTTCCTCAGCAACCTTCACAATCTACTACTTCAGTTACAGAAGCCGATCAGATCTACCGTCTCCCCACTGGAGAAATTGTTTTAGGTCGATCGTGTGAGTAAGGCATTTTCCAATCTTTGAGGAATTGCTTTCCAAAGTTGGAAAGTGAGTTTCCGTATTTGTCGATGTGTAGCAAGAGCGATCGCTCTAATCTAGAAACATAGAAGCAAAGCAAACCAGCTAAACCTTCTAGCCACAAGGGAACGACACTTAATCGGTCAATCCCAATGTAAATCAGTCAAAAAACACACTTCCTCAAAGGAGACTAATCATGACTATTCAAACCAGACAAGATGTTGAAACCCAAATTGTTGCTCGCGCTTTGAAAGATGAGTCGTTCAAGCAGCACCTGCTCAGCAATCCTGATTTTGCAATGGCAGAAATTGAAAAGCTGCTGGGGCAAAAATCACAATCTGGCTTTAAAGTGCAAGTGCTTCAAGAAACTGCTGACACAGCCTACATTCTTCTACCCTATGTCCCTTCAACTGAAGGGATGACAGACGAGCAATTGGAAGCAGTGGCAAGCGGTACGGTGTTCTCTGCTAACGGTAATATCAGCGTGCCTTGTATGCTTGGCTCGGCAACCTTCACAGGCGGTCTCAATCTTGGAGTAGTAGGATAGAACAGCGTTCTGCGTGAGGGCAGGTTTTGCTGAAAGTTTCATTGCAAAACGAGCATAACTTTGCTCAACCTGCCCTTACACGCTCAATTCCACCACTGTTCAACCCACTTCGTTCAACATTACCCTAACTGAAGATGGGAATTGAGCAATTGTAACCCGCGATCGCTGATCTTGAGAATGTCGTTAATATCCTCAATGCGATTAGTCAAGTGATTGATATTATTGCTCGGATCATCAGATTGGCTTAATCAAGTGTGCGATCGCAGTCCGAACCACATTACTAAATTGGAGTTGTTTATGGATAGACCGAAGTTTTACGATCGGGTACGCGATGACTTATTCAATGGCAAGTTGAGTCAGGCACAGGTCGAAGGGATGGAAGCGATTCTGAATTTTTGGGAAGCACCACCGATTGCCCCAACCGGGGAATTCAAAGTCAATTGGGAGATTCGCAGTCTCGGTTGGTTAGCCTACATGCTGGCGACCACCTACCATGAAACCGCTCACACGATGCAGCCTATCGATGAATACGGTGGCGAGAAGTACTTTCAGAAGTATGACAATTTCCCTGAGTTGGGCAACAATCAACCAGGCGATGGTGCTAGATTTCATGGGCGTGGTTACGTACAGCTCACTGGGCGTACAAATTATACAGGAATGACTCCCGTCGTTCGTCAGTTTTACCCAGACTGCCCAGACCTCACCCTTGATCCTGACGCTGTGAAAAATCCCAACTTTGCCGCAGTCATCATGTTCTATGGCATGTTCGTCGGCTCTTTCACAGGACGTGCGTTGAAGCATTATATTGGTGACCCTGAGAGAGAGCAGGAAGTTGATTTTTACAACGCCAGAAAAATCATCAACGGACTTGATCGAGCTGAAGCAATTGCAGGTTATGCAGTCAAATTTAATGCCGCACTAGAGAGTGCCAGTGCCAAGAGCAAACTGCTTGCTCCATCCATCTAGGATGCAGATCGATCGCATACTCTAACCGCGCCTTCGTTTCTAAAGTTCTCTGGCTCTATCCGCTTTACTATGCTGCTCAACGCACAATGTGCGAAATACGATAGAGCCAGCTTTCTACTGCTTGGGAGAATCAAACATTTCTAATCGTTATTGACGCAACAGCAAGTTGAGGAACTATGCAAATTACTCAGCAAGACTTGATCAAAATCGTAGAACAAGCCAGCACAATTCCCGAACGTCTGGGAACGGAGTTTTTACTTGATCAGATACAAGTCGATGACAGCATTATTGATTCGCGGGTTAAACGTTGGTGTCAGACTGTCGCTGACGGGAACCAAGCACAGTTTGAAAAACGTCTTGCTTGGGATGGTTTAGATGTATGTACGATACGTCAAGTACTTGGTTCTGTCCATCTCGCTGATCAACAGAATCTACCAGCTTGGGCAAATACTTTGAAGACAGCTTTGGAAGCCATTATCTTAGATTCTTCGGATGATCTAGATAAGGGACTTTTCAGAGAAAGCTATCCTTTAGATTCTACACAGCCGCTTGCCTTTGAGGAACTTTTTCTGTCCTTCATTGGTGTTGCTCGACAAAAATTAGCGAGTCAATCAGGCTTCAACTACTTTCTACTCTCAGCCGAGTCTCACGCCACTCTAGAACGCTCTCTGCTTCAGTCATTAACCTCGCTCTGTTCTCAAGCAATGGGAGAAAACTTCCTGGTGTTTCGGCTCTATGAACAGCCTTCATTAGTTCGCCAAATTGGACGGCTAGAAGGCTGCCAATCCACAGAGCAATACCGTAAGTTCATCAGGAAAATGTTAGCAGGAGAACTGCTTGATTTCTTTCAAGAATACCCTGTATTAGCTCGACTGGTCGCAACCGTCACAGATTTCTGGGTCAACAATCTCTGCGAATTTCTGCAACGGTTAGCCTCAGACTGGTCAATCATCCAAGAAACATTTCAGGGCGAACTCGGACAAGTCGTTGCCATTCAGCCAGGTCTCTCTGATGCCCATCACAACGGGCGATCAGTCATTAAAATCCTCTTTGAGTCAGGGTTAAAGCTCATTTATAAACCCAAAGACTTAGGCTTGGAGGAATCTTATTTTCAGCTTGTGACTTGGTTCAATGAAAATGGAATTCCTCAGCAGTTGAAGGTGCTGCAATTGATCAATTGCTCAGATTATGGCTGGGTTGAATATGTTGAACATTCCGCTTGTCCTGACCAATCAGCCGTTGTGCGCTATTACCAACGCGCTGGAATGCTGTTGTGCTTGCTGTATTCACTCTCAGGCACAGACTTTCATCAGGAGAATATTATTGCCTGCGGAGAACACCCTGTTCCGATCGACTTAGAAATGCTGATGTCTGCGATGGCTCGGCAGGAGGAAAGTTCATTTGCTAACACAAACGCTTCATTCCTGGCGTTTGAGCAATTTACTTACTCGGTGTTAAGCACGAACTTTCTACCCAGTTGGGAATTGGGACAAGATGGAGTTGCCTACGATATGAGCGGTCTGGGTGGATCTGGAAACCAACAAACCAACTATCAAAAGCTGGTATGGCAAAACATCAACACTGATGGCATGGTTTTGCGTCAGGAAGATGCCAAAACGCCATCCTGCTCAAATGTCGTTACCTTAGATGGCGTACAAGTATCACTCAGCGATTATGTAGAAGAACTAGTGGGAGGATTTCATCAGATGTATCAGTTCTTGATGACGCATCAAGAAACACTGTTGGCTGCGAATAGTCCATTGATTGCTTTACTCCATCAACGAGTCCGCTCTATTTTCCGCGCTACTCAAGTCTATGCTTCAATGCTCAAGCAAACACTACAGCCCAAATTTCTCCGAAATGGTGTCGAGCGCAGCATTGCATTAGATGTACTCAGTAGGTCGCTCCTGAAATCTGAGAAAAAGCCAAATAGCTGGCAGATTATTGCAGCAGAGCAACAAGCACTGTCCCATTTAGATGTTCCATTCTTTTCTATTCATCCCTATAGTAAGGATTTGAAGATTAGCGTCGATCGATCAGTCAAGCACTATTTTATCGAGTCGAGTTATGACCACGCCATGGCTCGTTTTTGTCAACTCAGTGAAACCGATTTAGCACAGCAGATTAGCTTTATTCGTAGCTCCCTATACACCAATTTTGCCGGCAGCGTTACCCGCTCGCTATCTAAACAGCCTGAACTCAGCCTTGGCGAAATTGCTCCGACAGCCAGTGAAACATTGATCCATCAAGCGATAGCGATTTCATTGGAATTGCAAGAGCGCGCAGTTTGTGCAGCAGATGGTAGCGTTACATGGATAGGCATAGAATATCTACCTGAGGCTGGACGACTACAGCAAAAGCCAATGGGTTATGACTTCTACGATGGGACTTCTGGGGTTGCTCTGTTTCTGTCTGCACTGACAAACGTTACCAGAAATGGAGAATTTCATCACTTGGCGTTAGGTGCGCTACAACCCCTAGTCAATTTCCTGCGGAACTTAAACGCTGCGTCCAAACAATCAGTTCTTAAGAAAATTGGTCTCGGTGGGGGAAAGGGTTTTGGCTCAATTCTCTATGCTTTAGTGCGGAGCAGCCAGTTTTTAGCAGAACCGATGTTCCTGAAGGATGCCCAATCTATCGCCTCTCTAATCACACCGGAACTCATCGCTGCCGATCGCAAATTTGACGTTATCTCTGGGGCGGCTGGTGCCATTTTAGGATTGTTAACGCTGCATCAAGCGATCGCAGATCCAGTAGTTCTAGAGCAGGCAGTAACCTGTGGCTATCATTTACTCAATCACCGTATCGCGAGTGATGCGGGTCTGAAAGTATGGAAAACCCTGAATGGAAAACTATTGACGGGCTTTTCCCACGGTGCTGCTGGCATTGCTTACGCCTTACTGCGACTATATGAAATTACGCAAAACACCGTGTTTCTAGAAGCTGCCACTGAAGCGATTGCTTACGAACGGAGCGTGTTTTCTCCGATTGCTCAAAACTATCCAGATTTCCGCAGTGAGAAGCCAGAATTTCTGACCAGTTGGTGTCACGGTGCTCCCGGTATTGGTTTGGCTCGTCTAGGTAGCTTGGCAATTTTAGATACCCATGAAATTCGGCAGGAAATTGAGATTGCTTTGCAAACCACGCAAACATTTGGAATGCACGAAATCGATCACCTCTGCTGCGGCAATTTTGGCTGTATTGAACTGCTTTTAGTCGGAGCGCAACAACTGAAGCGATCTGAACTTGCAGAAATCGCTCAAAAGCAAGCTGGATGGACTGTAAATCGAGCAATTAGCACGGGATCTTTTCAAATATTTCCCAGCCTTTTCCGAGGAACTTATAATCCTGGTTTCTTTCAAGGATCGGCTGGAATTGGCTATGAACTATTGCGATTGGCAGATCCAGAGAAACTTCCCTCAGCATTACTGTGGCAGTGAGGTCAGCACAATGAAAACAACAGAATTCTCTTTACCCTCAACCGTTTCGCCAAGTACCGGATTAGTAAATCCATTACCGACATCCGATTTGCCGTTTTACCGCAAGCTTGGACGCACCGATTTAACCGTTAGCTGTCTTGGTTTAGGCGGTGGGTGTGGCATTTCCAGCGTAGATACCCTTTATGCTTTCGAGCAGGGAATCAACTACTTTTTCTACTCCAGTGATTTACATCATTTCATGTACAGTTCTATGTCGGATGCACTACGTCAGATGTGTGGACGTGGCTCCTCTGTCCGTGAGCAAGTGGTGTTAGCAACCGTAACGTATGTCAAAAATCCAGAAGCAGCGATCGCGATTCTGCTTGATCAGTTTATGGAGTTGGGAATTGATTACATTGATGTCTTATTTTGGGGTTGGATCGGTGCCGATGACGGCAAAGCGTTACAGAACTGTTTACAGATTTCCAATGAGTTAAAGCGCCCCAATTCTTTTTATCAACATGCGATCGAGCAATTCACTGGAGCGTCAGAACGCTTAAAAAAAATGGGAGCGGTTCGCTATATTGGTGCTTCTTTTCATGATATTCAGTTAGCTCAACAGTGGTTAAATAGCCCGCTATTGGATGTCGTGATGGTTAGACATAATGCAGGTCATCGGTTTGCCCAAACCCAAATTTTTAATCGGCTCAGTTCTCAAGATAATGAACGGTCTGGAATTGTCACCTTTAAGTCCACAAGCTGTCAGGCTGGGAGCCTGTGGCAGATGCCAAACGGTTTACCAAGTGGCTGTTGGCGACCTAAAGCACCGGATTTGTACCGCTATTCGCTGAGCCAAAACTGTGTGGATGTTTGCTTGACAGGCTTGAGAAACAGAGAAGAGATTGACGCTGCGATCGAGGGTGTTAGGCAAGGAAGATTGACTTCAGATGAAATTGAGTATCTCAATTTTTACGGGGACTTACATCAAAATCGTCTACAGGTTCAGACTATTTGCGACCAGAAGCTGATTTATCGGACTTAAGTGAATTTCTGACATCTGGCTCGAAGAGGAGTGATGACTGATAGGTGTCTAGTGTTTCTGACTCTTTCAACATTGATAAACGATCGCTCTACTGAAGGTGAACATTATGAATGAACTTCAAACCCTACAGCTACAACAGCAAAAGGGAGCAGGATGGATTCCAGACCGGGATGATGAACGAGACAAGACTCATTACATTGAAACTCTCACTGATCTACCACCATCTGTAGATTTGAGGGAGTGGTGCTCTCCAATTGAAAATCAAGGCAACATCAATTCATGTACAGCCCATGCAGCGGTGGCATTGGTAGAGTATTTTGAAAGGCAGGCATCTGGGAAGGACTTGGATTTATCAAGGCTGTTTCTATACAAAGTAACTAGAAACCTACTTCATTGGACAGGGGATAAAGGAGCTAACCCTAGAACCACAATGAAAGCGTTAGCGCTATTTGGTACGCCTCCAGAGGAATACTGGGGCTATCACGAAGCAAAACTAGACGAGGAACCTCCTGCTTTTTGCTACGCCTTTGCCAGCAACTATCAAGCATTAGAGTATTACCGAATTGATGTTCTGGGCAGAACTAGAGAGATTGTTTTGCAGCAGATTAAAGCAAATTTAGCGGCGAATCGTCCTCTGATGTTCGGCTGTATACTGCACCATCGCTGCGTGCAACAATCAACTACGACGGGTATGATACCGTTTCCCGTTGAGTCTGATCCGATGTGGGGCGGTCACACAATGGCAGCGGTGGGATACGATGACAACCTCAAAATTAAGAATACTGACCCGACAGGAACAGAAACAACGGGAGCTATTCTAATCAGAAACTCATGGGGAGTGGAGTGGGGTGATAAAGGCTATGGTTGGCTTCCCTATGAATACGTCCTACGACCATTATCCAACGATTGGTGGACACTGCTGAAAACCGAATGGGTAGATTCTGGAAAATTTGATGCCAAACATCAGTGATTGGAAACCATTGGCTCATTGACTAATCTTTCAGCATTTAATGAGCCAGTAATGATTATTTCACAGCCTTCACGTTTTTTAACCTCTACATTATGGAGATCTAAAGGTCATCATGAACAGCACTAATCGACCAATTCAGTCTGATAAATCGGCTGCTAAAAGCATCTTTGCAAGCAGAACATTTTGGGGAGTAGCTCTAGCAGGAGTAGCGTCATTAGTTCCGCTGGCTACGAAGGCAATTAAGGAGCGCAAAATCACCGTTGATGATGCTGGGCAAGTTGTACTCATTGCGTGCGGCGTGGGAACTGCGATCGTCGGGCGTGTGGATGCTCGATCGCCAGTTTATACGCCTAATGGTCTGCCCGGTCCAAATAAGTCAGATTTTGCACAGTAGTTAGAAGATGCAGTAGATAGGGCACGTATCCCATCTACTGCCAATCTACTGCCAGTTCTTCAATTTAGAAGAAGCAATGCTAAAGATGCCACTGCCCAAACACAATTCGGGTAGTGCAATTTAGGAAAGGACTTAGAAAAAAGTGAGCGACAACTCATCGCGCTTTGTTTGGTTTTGATAGCGCTTTGCACTGACAAGTTAAACATTACAAATCACCCAGGAGAAAGTATGACAACTCAAACACCCACCACCAAGGTTCTGGACTATGTTGCTCAACCCGATGGTAGAACTTGCCAATCTGCCTGTATTGCCAGAATTATCGGAACAGAAGATGTTATGGGAGTTCGGGCAGCACTCGAAGCGCTCGGTAATCCAGGCGATTACGCCATCATGGGGGAATATCTTAAAGCCAATATTCGAGAGTACCATTTCAACGACAACGCCAGCATTCTCGATATGCGAGATGCGCTGAGTCAAGGGTATCAGTTGATCACTCATGGCTATTTTACAGAGGTAGGGCACGTCATCGGTCTTGCGGGTTTTGAACCCGATCCGACAAACCTCAGCTACAGATTTATCACTGACGATCCTTGTTATGAATTCGATTTTCCGTCGGGTACATTTACACAAAATAGCGGCAAGAACGTTCGATATTCATCCTATGGAATCTATGCCTACTGTGTTGCAAGTAGGAGCCATGAGGATGCAAAGGAGATTTACGCAAGGGGAGAGCTTGATTCTGCGAAAAAGGGAGCATGGCTGCACCTGTGCAAGAACTAGCGATTTGGTGGAAAGATACGAGCTAGGTCGGATGTGCCAGCGTTGATGAACCTGACGGCAACTCTTACTTTGTCTGTCGCTATGTCAGTCCTGGAAACATCATGGGTCAGGCTGCTTTCTAAGCAGTTGTCATAGCAAAGTGCTGAGTGCTGGGTCACAAGTTCAAACCCGCTCAACACTCAGCACTGTCCTAACCCATTTCTCTGCGACTATATTTGTTGATTGTTCGGGAGTCTATGGAGATGGTTGCGATGCCAATGGTCAAAACATTTATCAAGCAAACAAAGCAGTCATTGGAGATAACCCGAATGTGCTGCGACCTGGACAAGTTCTGAGCATTCCCGAAGCAACCTGTAATTTCGACAACTAACGTACTAGGTAGAAAACGATGTATCAAGAACTTCTAGAGGCTCACAACAGCTATCAACCGCAACCTACCAGTCCTGATGCTGCATTACAGCGTTTGCTCGAAGGCAATCATCGCGTCGATGAAGCGTGCCAAAACCCCCAGCGATCGCGATCGCGCCTCCAAGAAACAGCGTCCGCTCAATACCCGTTTGCCTCAATTTTGGGCTGTGGGGATTCTAGAGTACCTGCCGAAATCATCTTTGACCAAGGTTTAGGGGATCTATTCGTCATTCGAGTGGCGGGAAATGTAGCCAGCCAAACCGTAATCGGCAGTTTGGAGTTTGCCGCGTCGGTGCTTGGAACACAACTCGTTGTCGTGGTTGGGCATAGCCAGTGTGGTGCAGTCGCAGCAGCCGTCAAAGGAGAACCATTGCCAGGTCGAATCGGCGGTTTTGTTGAAGACATTAAACTAGCTGTTGCTCGTATGAAAGATAAAACGGGCGACTTGACCCAAGATACGGTGATTGCAAATATTCAATATCAGGCACAGAAACTTGCGAAAAGTTCAACGATTTTGGCTGACTTGATCCGGGTCGGCAAGCTCAAAATTGTGGGCGGTCAGTATGATTTGCGAACTGGAGAGTTCACGATCGTGACTTAACGAACGCAGAATTTCCGAACAGGCAACCCCCTGGATCTACACTCCGGCAGCATCAACAAAAGCGCACCAGCAATTTTGCTGTCCTCAGCCTTATCTTGCTCAACTAGAGCAGAAATTACTTCAGTTAACTTTGCCACCCTAGGCTGAGTTAGCTAAAGCTCACCGAAGAGGTACACCATGTTTCAGCGACGAACTCCTTTCACTAAAATTGGCATGATGCTGTTTCCAAGTCTCAGCGAGCTAGAGTTCATGGCTCCCTACGGCATCTTTTCGTATCTGCCGAATACTCAGATTTACCGAATCGCCCCAACGCTTGAACCAATTTACTCTGACACCGGGTTTCCGCTGATTCCAAATACATCCTTTAAAGAAGTACCTGAGTTAGATGTGTTGTTTGTTCCGGGTGGTTTGGGGGTGACCGCCAAACTAGAAGATGCAGAATTTCTCCGGTTCTTGCAGATACAGGGTGAACGTGCTCGTTACGTCACTTCAATTTGTAGCGGATCGCTGCTACTCGCGGCAGCTACCTTGCTGCGGGGATATCGTGCGACTACGGATTGGTCTTCCTTAACGTTGCTAGCAATGTTTGGTGCAGAGTCTGTTGCAGACCGAATCGTGGTGGATCGTAATCGCATTACCGCGAGCAGTCTTACAGATGGACTTGCCTTGGGAAGCGTGATCGCACAAGAACTATTGGGAGATGCGATCGCACAAGAAGCTCAGTTGCGACTCAACTATAGTCCAACCTTGTTCACCGATAGCTTTCCAGAGTCACTGCATTTGGAGACCTTCGATAGCATTCGAGTTGAGCAGCAGACGTTAT
>Ga0209724_1001157_pt1 | contig 24297 bp, 28 predicted proteins | sample grotaG_FD_184143 | JGI IMG/M metagenome (GOLD analysis project Ga0209724, IMG submission 184143) | Glacier valley bacterial and archeal communities from Borup Fiord, Nunavut, Canada, to study Microbial Dark Matter (Phase II) -... | ecosystem: Environmental > Aquatic > Freshwater > Ice > Glacier ...
GGTGGTGACCCGGAACGGGCGCGGCTGACATGGAACCAGAGCCTCCTGGCGCATGATCTGACGCACCAGCTCGGGTGAGCACTCGATGCCCGCATCGGTCAGGTCGGCGTGGATTCTCCGATACCCGTAGGTGCCATCCGAGACGGTGAAGAAGTGCCGGATTCGAGTTGCCAACACGTCGCGGCGGGCTGCGGTCGCTGACTGCGGGCGGGACAACCAATGGTAGAAACCCGAGGTCGACACCATCAACCAGAGACATATTTTCGTCACCGGATTCAGCTCGGCCGGATCGTTCTTGTGGGAGTCGATGAATTCATACTTGCTCACTATCGCTGCTCCCTCGCGAAGTAAGCGCTGGCTTTTTTTAGAAACGCCGTCTCCGCGCGGAGGTCCTGATTCTCGCGCTCGAGCTCCTTCAGTCGGGCCCGTTCGGTGAGTGTCAATTCCTCCTCCGTGCCGCCGTTCGCGTCGCGGTGCTTGATCAGCCAGTTGCGAAGCGTCTCGGGGCCGACACCGTAAGCCTCAGCGACTTCCCGGATGGGTTTCGAGGTGGAGATCACCTCCTGACACAACTCGTCCTTGAACTCCTGGGTAAACCGTCGTCGTGAAGCAATCATGATCAGATCTCTCATTCAGTGACCCCCAATTTTAAGGAGGCTCACTGTCCGAAATCCCTAGGCCGCCCGCACCCGGTCCCCACGAACCCACGCATCGTAGGCACGACCAACACGCACACTATGGTCATCGAGACTCATCGAATCATCCCAGTCTGACTTACAGGGCTGGCGAATCGACGGGGATGTATTTCGAGCACACCAGAAGACCGGGAGTTGAGGGCTCGAGGAACACCGGCCCGGCGTTGCGGACGTCTTCCATCCGGAAGGCCGCGGCATGGCTGCGGAATGCACGTCGGGTCTCCGGGACGGAACGCATCCGCTGAACTGAGTGCATAGCCCTAGTGTGACGGCTCGCATGTCCCCGCGACGAGACTAGAGTCACAAACATCCAGCCGATATCGTGCGATGCCGTTTCGCCGAGGAAACGCTCTCAGCACCGGCCTTTCACGACCCACAACGATCATAAAACGCCGCCACAGACCACTCAACTCCACAGCCGGAAAGCCGGGTAAATGGTCTCGACAACTCAGCCGTCTGTGGGATATCCCATATCCCTGGGGTTTTGAGGCGGCCGGATCGGTCGAAACGTTTTTGCGCACGAGGCACTCGAGGGAGATTGCTCACCGTGAGATCCGCACCCGACACCAGCCGTTTTCGGGAGAACTTGCCCTCCGCTAAACCCGGGGCCATTCAGCGTCTAGCACGCTATTTGGAGATTTTGCGTTCGATCACTCGGGGGTTCGAGCGGCGTCGGCGGGCTGGGTTGAGCCGCACGCAGTGACACTCCCGTTGCGGTTATTGACCGTCCAGATCGGCTGGGCCATCTTCCGAATTGGGGGCGTGTTCCTTGTACTCGGGAGTCGCTTCGAGAGGTTCTGAACCCTCGGGTCCGGCGTAATGACCGGTCGGGTTTACTGGTTCGCCTCCGACCGCATCGTTGGTGACAAGTTCGTTCTTATCGAACGGTTCATCCGGATACTCGAATCCAGAGATATTTTTATCTGAGTTCACCTGCTCCACCGTAGTCGAGGTTGTAAGGCCAGTTTCGAAAAAGTGGCAAACCGTGAGAGGCCCCGTTGATCGCCGCGCTCCCTCATCCCTTATGTCGTGGGCGTCTCCGTGAACCCTGCGGCCCTGCCGAGCGTGGCTGGTTCCGTGCGGATCGAACAGCACGAAGAGTGGGAAGCCGGCGACCGCCGCTACTTCTCCGCAGCCTCGATGCTCGAGTTGAAAGCCATGAGCATCGCCACCGAGGCGATTGAGAAAGCAAACCTCAGCCCCGAACTCACCGCCGCCTAAACTAAAACCACTGACCGGCACGGAGATGAGAAATCACACAACTCCACGGAACGTGACCGTAAAAGTTCCGTCCAGGAGGAGCAATGCCGGTAATCAAGCCAGTCGAAACGCAGTCCCGGGCAGAAAGCCGATGGCCCGCAGTTGGATCAATCGGCGTCGCGCTCGCGCCGTACCCGCCTCTGCCGGGCAGTTTTCCGCTCTGGGTCAGGCTCGCCGTGGTTGCCACTTCCCTTGGATTGTTAGTGCGAGCTCTGGCGGCAAACCCATTGCATCCTGACAATCAGCGAGGCTGGTCTAGACCAGTTGCTCTGGCACTTACCGGGGTTCTGGCCACGGCGAAGGTCGTGGATCTGGTGTCCCTCGTCGTCAGGCTGACCCAACCGAGCGCCGACGAAAATCAAGCTCAGGCTCTGCTTCTATCTGCCGCGCCGGTTTGGTCGATGAACATCATTGTTTTTGCGCTGATCTTTTGGGAGTTGGACCGCGGGGGACCTGTCGCGCGCACGCACACGGCTCGGTCGGCCTTACCCGAGGCAGGCTTCCGATTTTCGCAAGACGACGACTACGACGCCGTGAAAGAAGTGGCCGCAGACTCCTCAAAGAGGAGCGGCTGGACTGCGAACTTCGTCGACTACCGCTACTTCTCACTATCGAACGCAATGGCCGTCAGCCCGCCGGACGCCGTCCCGCTCACGAATAGAGCAAAGATCTTGTTGGGCTTCGAAGAACTGGGTGCCTTTGTCCTGCGTGTGCTTGTCTCCGCACGAACAGTGTCCCTGCTCGGATGACTCGCCGTCTGCGTCGCGTGCAGCCTTACGTGTCGCCGGGTTTCACTCGCCGGAGCAATCAGTTCGTGGCCGCGAGCCGCCGCCGCGTGACACACGACGACCGTGCGCGGGCGGCGTCGCTGGCCATTCCTCCGGCATGGACAGATGTATGGATTGCGCACGCGACGAACGGGCACATTCAAGCCGTGGGCGTGGATGCCGCAGGCCGTCGCCAGTACCTCTATCATCCCGACTGGCGCGAAAGCCGCGACCATGCCAAGTTCCAGCGAGCACTTGGGCTCGCCGCCGTGCTGCCACGGGCGCGGGCATCGGTGACGCGGGACCTTCGTCGCGAAGGGCTATCGCGGGAGCGGGTACTAGCTGCTGCCTTCCGCATACTCGACACCGTTGCTGTACGGGTGGGCAACGAGAGGTACACAGCTACCAACGGGAGCAGGGGCCTCAGTACGCTTCAGCAACGGCATGCTGTCGTGCGCGGCGCCCTGGTGCAACTGACCTTCCCTGCAAAGAGCGGTCGACGCGCGAGGGTCGAGGTGCAGGATCACGACCTTGCCAAGGTTCTGCACGCACTGCTCTCGGGCAAACGAACCGACCGACTCCTCGTTCCAGACAACGGCGATGCGCTCACGGCAACCGACGTGAATGAGTACGTTCGCGTGAAGACGGGCGGTGATTTCAGCGCGAAAGATTTCCGCACGCTGCGCGGCACCATCGTTGCCGCTCAGCACTTGGCAAGGCTCGCGACTCCCACGAGTGAGCGAGAACGCCGTGCATGCACGAGTTCCGCGGCACTCGCGGCCTCGTATGCTTTAGGCAATACGCTGGCCGTAGCGCTCAGCAGTTACATAGACCCAGAGGTCTTCGTGCACTTCGAGGCCGGCGACGTTGTGGACTTACATTTGTCGCCCGAGGCCGGTTTGCTTCGCCTGTTAAGGCCCAGGGATGCGCGCCGAGACTAGATCAGGGTTGGGTATCACGTCAACCGCTTTTCGAGCCCCCATTTCGCGAGCACTTTAGATGAGTCTCGTCGCACCATTGACCCGCGCGCAAAGCCCAATATTCGGAGAAGAAGTTGCTCCAGACCACCGGCATTGTTATCTCAGACGCACATGGAGGATCGCAACGTGGAGCTCAGTCGACGCAGGTTCTTGATCGGTTTCGGGGCTGTGGCGCTCCGTCTCCTCCTAGCAGGATGCGGTTTCGCCCCGCACGAGGACCGGAAATTACACCACTCAGCGGAACGCGACCTGAATCGTCATAGGTCGGAGTTTCGCAATGCGGAGCGCACGCTCGAACGAGGAGCCGCCTTGCTTGATGGGTGTGATCAGATGCTGACCGAAGCGACCTGACAAAACCGGGTCGTCTTGGCCATTTCCCATTGCAGCCGCATCGAACCCTTCCTTCCGAAAGGAGGAGAACGGTACCTCTCCGGTCGGCCTCGCCGGTCGAGCCGTTGCTTAAATGCTTCACTCGGTAAATATTCTCGGTGTGCCACTCAGCCGTCCTTGTCAAGCCCTTTTTGTGTCGCTGGTGTTGCAGCAAGCTGGTGTCATGTCAAGCAACAGCGCCCGGCCATCCGAGGGGCCGGTGGCGTTCTGCCTACATGCGCTGGGCGCGAGTTCTGCGGAGTTCATTCAACTCCGGGATGCCTTGGCTGGTGAGATCGAGGTCATCGCCATCGATCTGCCCGGGTTCGGTGACACGGCGTGGATCGAGGGGGCCTCGGTGGAGGAGACCGTCGAGTTCGTCATCCGCCGGATTCGCGCGAATGGTGCTGCGCGATGGATGCTCGTCGGCCACAGCATGGGCGGGAAAATCGCCTCGATCATCGCTGCGCGGACGCTGTCCGGTCGGGCGCCGCTCTTCGGCCTCGCCGGCGTCGTGTTGCTGGCCGCATCACCCGTGACGCCCGAGCCGATGGCAGAGGACCGCCGCGAGTTGATGATCGGCTGGGCTTCAGAAAGCCACCTGGCTTCAGACGGCCACTTGAGCGAGGACTCGGCGCGTGAGTTTGTCGACGCCAATATCGCGGAGCCCCTGGCCCAGTCGGAAATGGCGCGTGCGGTGTCGGGCGTGCGGCACACGGACCCGCATGCATGGAAAGCCTGGCTGGAGCGGGGTAGTCGCGAAGACTGGTCTTCAGAGGTCGGGGATCTGGCCGTGCCGGCTCTCATCGTCTCGGGCGCGCAGGACGGGGCGCTGGGAGCCCACGCACAGCGTCGCCTCAACGGGTCGACCTACTCGGCCGCGACGTTCCTGACGATCGAGAATGCCGCCCACCTGCTCCCGATCGAGCGTCCTCAGGAAGTCGCCGCAGCAATCCTGACCTTCTGGCATCACCATGCAGGGACGTCTCCGAGGGTTCCCCCAAGCACCGGCCGGATCATCGCGTCGGAACGGACGAGCAAGCGAACCCGCGGCATCCTGTCTCGACGGGTGCTGGCGGACGACCCTAGTTATCAACCCTTGGTGCTGTCGAGCGAGCAACTAACGACATTGCGCGCCATCGCCGAGCGCCTTGTCCCGCAGGGTGATGACGCGATCGACCTCGCCGTACGTGTCGAGCAGCAACTCTGTCGTGGAGGCGGGGACGGTTGGCGGAACGCCGCATTGCCCGCCGACATGGACGCCTATCGCTTGGGTCTTGACGCGCTGGTCGGATTCGAGGTCCAGACCCAGGAGCGACAGTACGAGACGATCGCGCAGCTGATCGACGGCAGCTTTGTGGCCGCGGGAATGACGCTGAGCTCGAAGCAGCTGCAGCTCTGGTTCGAAGACGCCCGCGTGGATCTTGCTCGTCAGTGGATGGCTCACCCAGCGACCTTCTCACGCATAAAGTACGACGGGTTCGGCAACGGCGGCGATGGTGTCCGAAAGCAGGGGTTCACCCTTCTCGAAGCCGGCCGCCGAGAAGTCTGGGAACCGAGCGACGGTGGCACCGAATGAGGCTGAGCGGCATGCGTGTGTTCGACCACGCCGACGAGGTCGATGTCGTCGTGGTCGGGTCAGGCGCCGGCGGGGCCCCTCTCAGCATGGCTTTGGCCTCGGCCGGGTTGAGTGTTGTGGTGCTAGAAGCCGGCCCCAACTTCGAGCCGGGCGACCACACACCCGACGAGACAGAGGCTGTGGACATCATCTGGATGGATGAGCGGCTCAGCGGAGGCGAAACACCGACCGCCTTCGGCCCCAACAACAGTGGCCGCGGTGTCGGCGGTTCGACGTTGCATTGGGGTGCCTTTACGCCGCGCCCGGACGCTCGTGACATGTCGCTGAAAAGCGAGACGGGTCAGGGTATCGACTGGCCGGTCTCTCCCGCCGATCTCAAGCCGTATGTCGCCCGCGTCGAGCAGTACCTCGGCGTTTCTGGCCCGCCCGACTATCCTTGGGACCCTGATCGGCACTATGCCCTGCCGCCTGTCGCGCGCAACGCCTCGTCGGAGATGATGATTCGTGGATGCGAGGCTCTCGGCGTCCGCGCGACCGATGCGCCCGCCGCTGTCGTCAGCCAGGACTGGCAGCAGGACGGATTCGGACTGCGCCAGGCTTGCGTCAATTGCGGCGCCTGCCACCAAGGATGCCGCAACGGCGCGAAAGTGTCCATGGATACCAGTTACCTTCCGGTGGCAGTGTCGCGCGGGGCCGAGATCCGTGCTGACTCGACCGTACACACCATCGAAACAGACGAATTCGGTGCCGTCACCGCCGTGATCTATCGACACGATGGCGTCGACCATCGCCAACGGTGCGCGACGTTGGTGCTCAGCGCTGGCGGGATCGAGACTCCACGGCTGCTGCTGCACAACGCACTCGCGAACAGCAGCGGCCAGGTAGGCCGAAATTTCATGGCCCATGGGGGCGTGCAGGTCTGGGGACGATTCGACCAGCCGATGCGGTCGTACCGCGGCTATCCGTCGTCGATCATCTCGGAAGACATGGTGCGCCCGCCTGGCGCCGGCTTCGTGGGTGGCTACCTGATGCAGAGCCTTGGGGTGATGCCGTTGACCTTCGCGACGACGCTGATCCGGGGCAGCTCACTGTGGGGTCCGGAACTCACTGAGGCGCTCGAGCGGTACCCGTATATGGCAGGCGTCGGGATCAATGGCGAATGCCTGCCTTCCGACTCGAATCGGCTCACCCTGTCTGACGAGGTCGACGCGCTCGGCGTGCCCAAGGCGCACGTGACCTTCACCGCGGGCGAGAACGAGAAGGCGATCGAGGCTCACGCGGTCACGATGATGACCAACATCGTGTCGGCGGCGGGTGGCCGCGACATCCTGATGTTGCCGCGGTCTGCGCACACCCTCGGGACCTGCCGGCTGGGCGAGACGGCCGACGTCGGGGTCGTCGACGCCGACGGTCGGAGCTTCGATATCCCCAATCTCTGGATCTGCGACACCTCCGTGTTCCCGAGTTCGCTGACTGCGAACCCGGGCCTCACAACGATGGCACTTTCGCTCCGCACCGCGGATGCCATCCTCAGTGCGGCGCGGTAGGTTGACGCATGGTCGCCTTCAAAGCCCGCACCGACGGCTATGTCGATCTTCGGGACTATGCCGCGATCGGGGACGGCAGAACGGTCGCGCTCATCGCCGGAGACGGCAGCGTCGACTGGCTACCCATCCCCGACATGGATTCCACCCCGGTCTTCGCCCGGTTACTGGATGCCGAGGGCGGCGGTCAGATTGAACTCACGCCGACCGAACCGTACACCGTGCGACGCAGCTACCTGAGCGGGACGAACGTGCTGCGCACGACCTTCACCACGGAATCCGGGGTCGCACGCGTCACGGACGCGCTTGTCACGGGCCTCGCCGGACGCCTTCCGTGGGTCGAGTTGGCGCGTCGGATCGAGGGGATGCGGGGCGCCGTGAAGTTCCGCTGGCAGGTCGCACCGGGCACCCGTTTCGCCTCGTCATCGCCGTGGGTCGAAGACGGGCCCCTCGGCAAGATCCTGCGAATCGACGCGGTCAACCTCACCGTGCGAGGCATCCAGCACGGGCCGCAGGGCGGCGGCGATCGCGCGATAGCGGGCGAATTCACGACGTCGAAGGGGTCGCGACATCTGCTTGTCGTCGCGGGAACGTCGGATGGTCCGCTTCCCATTCCGGTTGGAAAATATACGGATGCTGCCGTCGACCGCACAATCAACGCGTGGCGCGCCTGGTCGAAGGAATTCAGCTACGACGGCCCCTGGGCGCTTCACGTGCAGCGCAGCGCGCTCGCACTGAAGCTCCTTATGTACGCCTCGACCGGTTCGATCGCTGCGGCGCCGACGACCTCGCTGCCTGAGAGTCTGCGCGGGGGCAAGAATTGGGACTACCGCTACGCGTGGGTGCGCGATCTCGCCTATACCGTCCACTCGTTGGTGCGGTTCGGTCTGCGGGAGGAGACGCATTCGGCGGTGGCCTGGCTGCTGCGCGCGCTCAAGGATCACGGTCCTGAACTGCACATCTTTTACACACTCAGCGGTGAGCTCCCGGGGGAGGTCACCACGCACCAGGTTCGCGGGTGGCGGGGGATCGGCCCGGTGGTCTCGGGAAACCGGGCGACCGATCAAGTGCAGCTCAGCGTCTTCGGCGACCTCTTCGACGTGATTCGCATCTACGTCAACGCCGGCTACGTGCTGGATGGGGAGACGGGCCGGCTGCTTGAAGCCTTCGCCGAACGCACCGCTGGAGCCTGGCGACAGGAAGACGCGGGGATGTGGGAGCTCGAAGAGCAGCACCACAACACCTCCTCGAAGATGGGCTGCTGGCAGGCGTTGGATGCTGCGGCCCAGCTGTGTGAGGCCGGCCACATGCCCGGCGACGCGAAGCGATGGCGAGCCGAATGTGACGAGATCCGAACTTGGATCGACGGGCACTGTTGGTCCGATACGCTCCAGGCCTACGTCGCCTTCGCCGGAAACGAAAGTCTGGACGCCTCGGTTCTGCTCCACGCCACCAGCGGCTTCGACCGCGGGCCCCGAATGTCGTCGACCATTGATGCCATCCAAAACGAGTTGGGACGGGGCCCCCTGCTGTATCGCTACAGCGGGGCCGACCAAGAGGAGGGAGCCTTCGTCGCGTGCTCCTTCTGGATGGCCAGCGCACTGGCCTGCGTCGGTCGTCAAGACGAGGCCACGGCGCTCATGGACGAACTCGTCGAGCTCTCGAACGACGTGGGCCTTTTCGCCGAGATGATCGAGCCGAGCGATCGCTCGTTCCTCGGCAATCTTCCCCAGGGCCTCAGCCACATCGGGCTCATCAACGCAGCCATCACCATCGAAGAGCTCTCGGGTGCCGACGGCGCATCCCGCTCGGCAAGGAGACAGAAATGATAGTGCCCATTGCAACACCCGCCCCCACGAAGCCAGACCAGTACACCTTCGGCGATCCGCGGACCCGCTACCCCGTCATAAGCCCACCCGTCCAGCAGCAAGACGAGCCCGGTATCCAGTCGCAGATGACGCCCGTGCCCGACCTCGGCGAGGCGACGTACCGCGGAACCGGCCGACTCACGGGACGGCGTGCCCTGATCACGGGAGCTGACTCCGGCATCGGTGGCGCAGTGGCTATCGCCTTTGCCCGCGAGGGAGCCGACATCACGATGTCGTACCGCCCCGAAGAAGAGTCGGATGCACGACACGTTGCCGACCTCATAACACAGGCCGGTCGAACCGCGACATTGGTGCCGGGCGATCTCACCGACTCGGCCTACTGCCGAGCGCTTGTCGACACGGCGGTGAGCGCGATGGGCGGACTCGACGCGGTCGTCAACGTCGCCGGCAAGCAAGTATGGCAGCCCACGCTAGCTGAGCTCAGCGACGAGCAGTTCGAGCAGACATACCTGACGAATGTCTTTGCACTTTTCTGGATCGTTAAGGCGGCCGTGCCCCACCTGCAACCCGGTTCGACAATCATCAATACCGCGTCGCTCGAGGCGTACACCCCGGCACCGGATCGGTTGGACTATGCGAGCACCAAAGGCGCAATCAACAATCTCTCCAAGGGACTTGCCCAGCAACTCATCCAGCACGGTATCCGAGTCAATGTCGTCGCACCGGGACCAACCTGGACGGCGTTGCAGGTCACGCGGGGCGTGGACCCGCAGACGCTGCCGAAGTTCGGTTCCAGCGAGACATCAATGGGACGGGCCGCGCAACCGGCCGAGCTGGCGCCGGCGTATGTGTTTCTCGCCTCCGCGGAATCCAGCTTCGTCGTCGGGGAGACCCTCAACGTGAACGGTGGGATGAACACGCCCTAGGTGCAGCGGCCGGCCTCCCGCTGGCGCACCTGGATCGAGATCCGGAGCTTCATTGTGTTTATTCTCTACCCGATTCAGCGCTGCTGCGGCTTGTGAATATCTATGAACAAGCCAGTCGCACTGCGATCACCCGAAACTAACCGATTGCAGACAGCTCGCGGCGGGACCCAGAGAGGTTAGATCCGGAACACACGCCGACAGTCAGTCTCGTCCCTGCCACGTTGCAATATCGACCACATTGCCTTCGGCATCGCTCAGCGACCAGTAAGCCGGCGCCTCGCGGTCGCTAAGTAGTCTGCCGCCTGCCGCGATGATCGCGTCGACGCGCTGTTGAGCTTGATCGTGGGGCACCGAAACATCGACATGAATTCGGTTGCGGGGGGCGACGTAGTCCTTGTGGTGAATCCCCAGGGAGGGGCCGACCAGGTTCGGCTCCACGAGGATGCTCTCGCCGACGTGAACGTAGCCGAGAGCTGCACGCCAGAAGCCGACAATTGCGCCGGGGTCACCCGCATCGATAGCAAGCTCCAACTGCCGCACGCTGGAAGGGTCGGCCGCGATGCCGAGCTCGGCTGCGGTGCGTGAGACACGGCGGGCGAGCTCGAGATCCAAATCGCTGATGCCCACGCCCGGCGTGACCACTTGAACCGCGATGTTGTCGTCGCGCAGATCAACCAGCGGATCGTGCTTCAACTCGGCAGCATGCCGGGCGATCTCGGCGACGAAGGCAGCCCCCGTGGCGAAGTCGCCGGTGCGGAAACACGCTTTCGCGCCCCAGTACAGTGCGCGCCAGTCCTCAACACCAGACGCTGCAGAGAACTCGGCAAAGGAAATCGAATCAGTTATGCACGGACTGTAGCGAAAGCCGACGATGCAGGCCCGCTTGGCGGGAACGGTCGTGGTCACCCCATGGCGGTGATCGAGGATGCTAGCTCACCCGTCTGATCGGGGCGAAGCCATTTGCCTTTGACGTCGAATGGAAGTTGCGGATCACCAGAACCACAGGTTCGGGCTTCTCGACGATGACGCCGTGAGTCGCCCGCGGAATCACGCAAAGTTCGCCGTCGCGAAGGGAGCTGTCCGTCGCTAACGCGTGCTCGAACCGGACCTCGTCATCATCGCCAAGCAGCACCAGCGTGGGCATCGCAATTGTTGCTACGTCATCGAGGGTCAGCGTCGGCTAGCTCTCGTGAAGTACTCGCAGCTTCTCAGCGACCACTTCCCAATGATCGCCGCGATCAGGGGAAACCTCCGAGCAGCTTGCGCGCATTAACTCAGCTATATCGCCGTCGAGGACGCCCGGCAGCCATCCTTCGCTGTGAAAGACTCGTGACGCCAATACGAGGCTCTTCACCAGATCGGGCCGGCTCAGCGCGAGATGCAGGGCGATCATTGCCCCGTCGCTGTATCCTCACAGGTGAACAGGGATTTCCGTTCTTCCTCGATGACGGCAGCAGTGTCGGCCGCCATCCGTGCGAAAGTTAGCGGTCCCGTTGTATCGGGTGTCCGGCCGTGACCGCGCTGGTCTGGCAAGACGAGCGTGTAGTCGTCCGCTAGCTCAGCGACGAGTGGGTTCAGCGCACGCGAGTCGGACCCGCCGGGATGGAGTAGGACAAATAGTTCACCGATCCCGAGTTCTCGAAACGTCAGGCTAGGTTCATGATTCTCCGAGTCACGTCCTCTCATTGGCTGGAGCCTGGCGCTGCGGAGAACTCGGCAGAAGAAATCGAATCAATCACGCACGGAATCCAGCGAAAGCCCAAGACGTAGACCAGCTTGGCGTGAACGGTCGCGGTCTAAAACTGCCGGACGCCCGAATGGGCAATTGTGAGTGCACGTATCGCTCGGCTGCAGCGAACAACTCGGTGCCCTCGTCCTCGTTCTTTGGATGTTCGTGAGTCAGATAGAAGACGTCGGGTATGTGCGGGCGAACTTGTCCCGTGGCTCCTCGAATGACTCCAGCTCAACCTTGCCGTGCAGGACGTCGTCGAGTCGGTTGCCGATCTCCCCGCGCCATGTGTCGTCAATTTGATCTTGAGCATTATCGGCAATGCCGCTTTCCGTACTCAGAGGACTGGCACGAATTACCGCGGCACTCTCTTCGGGACCCAGCGCGAGGACAGCTAGCTCAACGTCTGCGACTTCCGCTGCCATGGTTTGAGTTTACTGCGGCCGACAGAAAGGCGTGAGCGGGCACCACGCTTCGGTCGTCAAGATCGCGTGGGCCGGGTGGCCCCAGAAAGCCACCTCGACTCGTTAAGAAGGATCCGGCTACACCGTTGGCGAGAGCCTGAAATCCAGGCCATTGTGGTCCGTGCGAGCAGTATGCACGGACATGGGCATCTGGGCTGAAACGAACAGTAGGTCTAATCCACCGCTGTGGAGCAACGGCACAAGTTGGGCATCACCATTATCGAGCAGTTGGCGAACGCGACGCAAGAAGAATCCGGCCCTCTCGGAGGTCGTAATCCATTCGCGGCCGGCGTAGCAAATGACGACCGGTTCGAGAACCGTTGGGACAGAATCTTGACCTGTGGAGGTTAGGGCACGGTGCTCAGCAATTGCACTGACCGGCATCGACTCAGCGGCATCGGCAAACTCGTGTGTCGTCAGTTCTGCGACGACGACTCGGTACCGACGCAAACCGATGGGCGCGGCCGGTGCAATAGACATCGTCTCCCCAGACTTGGTGTGAGTCCCAAGTCACCGGGGTTCGGAGCAACTAGTCGGACGCTAACCCGAATGGGCGCCGGAGTCAACCCTGCAGACGATTCTTTGATCGCGCGATCGGTCTCAGTCTCGCTCTGGCCAACACGACGGCTTCGCGTCGAACAATGGGGTCGGAATCGGTCTCGTCGAGGCGGCCGATCGTTGCGGAATCCACTTGGTCTTCCGCATCATCAGCAATGCCGCCTTCAATGCTCCGAAGACTGGCACGACTTCTCGACGTGCTCTCTCCGGGAGCCAGCGCGAATACCGCCCGGTCAACGTCTGGGACTTCCGGTGCCGTGCGGCGAGTTTACGGCGGCCAACAGAAATGGGGGATTCGATTCACCTCAATCGCTTGCCTCTCATCGCATAGCCGAAGCCCTGGCGAGCATCACGCCACCTTTCGCATTCGCCAGTGGTTGGGAACGCTGACAAGTTCATCGGATTAGAAATTGCCGCAAGACGATCTGACTCCCTCGTCACAGTTCTGTGCTGGGACCTCCGGCCTGTTGACGGATGTGCTCACAAGAACGTAGCGTCGAAGCAGTTGCTCCGAACCCCGGTGACCTCCCTCAAAGAGACGGCGGAACCGAAAATGGATTCGACACACACACCGACAGCGTTTCCCACCCCCGTGGGCGCGCGAGACTCGTTCGGCAAGTACTTCTCGGTCGAACTCGACCAAGTGCTGACCGATTGGCTTACCGAACTCGACAGGGTGGGGCCTGAGAATCAATTCTGGGTAGACCGCATCTAAGCCCCGGACGGAACCGCCCCGTTAGCCGCGGTTGCTGTGCCTCGGTGCAACCTTGGGGTGGTCCAGCTCAGCGACCTCGGTAAGTAGTGACACCTCCAGTTTTCGCGAAGTGATGTTTTCTGCGACTGAGCGGATGGTGAGGTTGTGGTTGCGGGAGTAGCTGCGCAATACCGCAAACGCGGCATCCATCGACACGGATGACGATTGCGCGATCACGCCCTTCGCTTGCTCGATCAGGACTCGACTGTCGAGGGCGCGGTGCAGTTGGTCGGCGAGCAAATGGCTTTCACGAAGAAACCGGTCCTGGAGGATGCCGATGGTTGCGACGTCGGCGAGAGCTTGAGCCAAGGCGATGTCACGATCGGAGAGTTCGGCGAGTTGAGATCCGAACAGGTTCATTGTGCCGACGACCTGACCCCTTAGCCGCATCGGCGTGGCGTGCACAGAGTGGTATCCCATCTTCAATGCCTCGGCTTGAAATTCGGGCCAGCGACCACCCGACTCTTCGATGCTCGCGACAGAGATGGGCTTTCCCGTCACGAAACACTCGATGCAGGGACCGCGGGCAGCATCGAGTTGCATGATCTCGACAAGATCGGCTTCCTCGCTCGTCGACGCGACAAGCTGAAGATCGCCTTGCGCATCAGCGAGCATCAGCCCGCCAGCATCGACAGCCAAAATCTCGGTGCAACTCTCGACGAGAGTGTGCAGAAGATCGACGACATCGAAGTCTTTCGTCAACGTGTCCGCGATCGCAATGAATGCCGCACTTACTTGTGCCTCGCGGGTGGTGCCATCCATCAGGCTCTCCTCGTGATCGGTGTTCGGGTGCTGTGGTGCAAATCGCCGATTAGTTAATCGGGTAATGCTGCGAAATCGAGGCGGCGCTCGACCACGTCTCGCGCCACATCGATAACCGGTCGACCGATAGCGAAAGAATAGGCCCTCAGCCGCGCGAACGCATCAGTGGCGCTGATACCCAACTGAAAGAGAATGATCCCTGTCGCCTGGTGTACCTCGCGGCGGAGGGCGGGTGCCAGTGCTACTTCCTGTGCGACTGGATCGTCCGCGAGCTGAGTCGCACGCCGCATCGCGGATGCGGTCGTGGCTTGCGCTAGCGCTCCAGCTCGATCGACGAGCACCGAATCCATAACGAATGGCATGCGACTGTAGAGGTCGACGACGCCAACCACTGCGGCCCCCATGATCATGGGGAACGCGAAGCTGCCGACCACGCCGAGTTCGGCAGCCGCGTTCGCCCACAGCGGCCACGCCGTCGTGCCGGCGCGAATGTCACTGCACAGCACCGCAGCCCGCAAGCCCATTGCCTCCCAGTGCGGACCCTCGCCAAGTTCGAACTGCAGCGCCTCGCTTCGTGCGGCCACGGCATCCGAAGCGCACAGTGTGGATGGCAGACCGTTAGTCGCGAACATCGAAATCGACGCACCAGTGACGGGCAGTTCTTCGAGGAAGGCGGCGCACAGCGAGCCCGCCGACGGGCGCGAGCGATTGACCCCGTGCTGGAGGTTGGACGCCATGCGGACCTTCGGCAAACGATGGACTGCGCGAGGTCCCGGGGCCGGGGGATCAGGCACTGAGTGGGCGCCTAACTGAACTGTATGTCCAATCCGCACTCGCGAACGACCTTGCCGCCGAAATCTTCACCACGCTCCAGCGCGGATCCGGTCGTGGTTCAACTAGGCCAACTGTGGATCACTGTGCCTTCGGAGGGTGATGGATTTTCCGCAGTTCCGGGTCAGTGCGGTCTGGTTGATCAGCCTGATGGGCAAATTCGCCGCCCTCGCGTCCACCGTATGGGCGGCCGTGATCGGCGAATTCATCGCGAGCGAAAGACATCGCCCATTCACCGAGGTCGACGCGAGACCCTGTCCGAAGGGTTAGACCTTCTGCCGGTTCTACGTCGTGGTCCAGGCCCGCGGCACCGTGTGCAAAGAGGATGTATTCGTCATGCTCATCATGGCGGATCTCCGCGTGTTCGGGCAGTAGTCCCTCAAGTGTGAGATCGGTGGCCGGGCCCGATCCAATGCGCGTAACCTCGCCAACGAGCTCGTACTCACGCGGCGCGCTACCGCGCCAATCGTCGCCCACGGTGAAAACCAATCGTGGCCGCCCCGCCCCAGGAGCAGCGTGGGTTGTCGTGACCGAGACCGGCGTATTGTCCGCTGGGTCGGGAGTGGAGTTGCTCATGGCGTGCCTTCCCTAACGATTGTTTGGCGACCACTACGGCAATCGGTGAAGCCGCAGAGACTTCTACTGAACCTTCCAGTTTCAGTTGGGTACAGAACCACGCCATGCGCCGTTGGCGTCACCGTGCTGTTCGACATACTTTTTGAAATTCGCGAGTGCGGCCTTGACGGCTCGGTCAGGGATGTCGAGTACAGCCCCGGCGTTCTCGAGCACACCTTCGGGTTTCCAGTCAATTTGGACGGCCGCTCGAGAAGAGGTTTCGCTGAGCTTGTGGAACGTGACCACACCGGCATGGGCGACGTCACCGTCAACAGTCGTCCAAGCAATGCGATCATCCGGGATCTGCTCACTGATGACCGTGTCGAACTCCCGTTGGTTACCGGCGATAGTCACGGTCCAATGGTTCGTGACGTCGTTTACCTGAGTGATCTCATCGACCATGCTCAAAAACTCTGGGAATGATTCGAATTGCGTCCACTGGTTGTAAGCGACGGTGACGGGAACTTCGAGGTCGATTGTTTCCAATATTTGAGCCATGTCATCTCCTGAGTTAGTCGTGCGTTGATTGTGCGGATCTCAAAGCCTTAGGTCGGTCGGCCTTGTGGGTTGACCGCGCTGTTATTCCACCCGCTTTATTCACGCTACGCACGAACCGGGCCTCATGCAGACCCCTTGACATCGGGGCGTACGACCCGTATGGGGCGCTTCAAGAAGCCCGCCCGTTGCTACTGACTCAGGATCGGTGGACTGCGCAACGGAAGATGTACGCGTCCGAGGGTGGGCGTCGTGTTCGTGCTAATCGCGAGAATTACGCCTTCCCATGCGACAGGTATTTCTCGTGCTTGACCGGCGAAGTTGATGGCGATTGAGAGCCTGTTCCTGTCGATACGGATCCATTGATCGGATTCGCTGTACTGACAGTGCACGGTATCGAAGTGTTCGTCCTTGAAGGCAGGTAGCTCATGCCGCAGCCGACTTAGTGTCCGGTACAGCTCTAGTAATGATCTGTGCGGCGGTTCGTCTAACTCGGCCCAGTTCAGGGTAGAACGGTCGAAGACCTCGGGGTCTAGCGGGTCGGGAATTGTCTGGCCATCCCACCCCATTCGCGCGAACTCGGTCGCACGCCCGTCAGCGACGGCGGCCCAAAACTCGGGTTCAGGGTGGGAGGTGAAGAACTCCCACGGGGTCGTTGCTTCCCATTCCTCGCCCATGAAGATCATCGGGGTGAACGGTGTCATCACCGTCAACACCGCCTGTATAGCGAGCGAGTCGGCGTCCAGAAGTTCGGCTGTGCGGTCGCCTTTGGCCCTGTTTCCGCGCTGATCGTGATTCTGTGTGAAGGTAACCACTGCGACAGTTGCACCGTCTCGCGATGGACGGGTAGCTCGTGGCTTCGGCCGCGGAACGGCGAGTAACTGCCGTCATGGAAGAAGCCCTCGCTTGTTGATTTGGCCAACGCGAACAGCGAATCGAAGTCGGTGTAATGCCCAAATTTCTCTCCCGTCAAAATAGAGTGCGCGGCATGGTGGTAATCGTCACTCCACTGCGCGGTCAGCCCGTAACCCCCGTCGGACCTGGGCTTAATGACAGTGTCATCGTTGACGTCGGACTCGGCGATGAGCAGGATTTGCCGACCGGTGACCTCGGCCAGGGCATCCACTCGTTCCGACAACTGGGCCAAGATGTGCTGATCACTTGTGTCAACGGGTTCGTGCACGGCATCGAGGCGCGACCCGTCGACGTGGTAATCGCGCAGCCACATCAGGGCGTTGTCGAGGATGTACTGCCGTACCTCGCCAGAGTCCGGGCCATCGATGTTGATGCTCGCGCCCCATGCGTTCCCTACGGAGCCCAGGTAGGGTTCGAATCCGGGCAGGTAGTTTCCGCTGGGTCCGAGGTGGTTGTAGACGATGTCCTGGATGACGGCGAGGCCCTTCGAATGGCACGCGTCGACGAATCGTTGATACCCGTCCGGGCCGCCGTAGAGTTCGTGCACTGCGAACCAGAGAACACCGTCGTAGCCCCCGTTGTGTGTTCCGTTGAACACATTGACGGGCATCAGCTCGACGAAATTCACACCGATGCCCACCAAATGATCGAGGCGTTGAATCGCGGCGTCGAAGGTTCCGTCCAGGGTGAAGGTCCCGACGTGAAGTTCATAGCTGAGCCCGCCGCGCAGCGGTTTTCCGCGCCAACCGGCACCAGTCCGCGCGCAACTCGAACCACTTACAGTGCGGGAGGGGCCGTGGACATCGTCGGGCTGGCGCCGGGATCGTGGGTCGGGGGTCAATTCATCTGAGCCGTTAAGGCGATACCCATGTTCAATGCCTGGGGCCCATTCGCGTTCGGTTACCGGCGCCCACTATCCACCCTTAGTTGGTTCCATTTCAAGCTCACGCCCGTCGATGATTGCTGACAGTGCCGTTGCGGCTGGAGCCCAGACTTCGAAGGCCATGGTCAGATTGCCGGGGCGAGCAGTGCGACCGGGTAGGTCTCGAGCAGGTTCAGAACTGGCACGGAACCACCCTTGAAAAGTCGACCAGTGAGAAGGTCGATCGTGTCTCGTGCAGGTAGTAGGAGTTCGGTGGTTCCCCATCCACCATCCCTTTCCAGACGGACGGGCAGCCGGGTAGCGACCGTGACGGCCCCGCCTCGATCAAACGCAATCACATGGGCTGCCTTGTCGCCGATGGCGCTGAGGGGTGCGTATCTCGTGAACAGTCCCGGTCGGTCACGTCGGAGGCGAAGTGCACGTGAGGTGACTAAGAGTTTCGCGTGGCCGGTGGCGTCGATTGGCGGCTGGAAGCCTTGGTCGATTCTCTGCAGCGCAGTGCGTCGTTCGTCGAAGTCAACTTCGTGCCGGTTATCCGGGTCAACCAAGGTCGTCTCCCAGAGCTCGGTGCCTTGGTAGACATCGGGGATTCCCGGGCTGGTGAGTTGGATGAGCTTGGCTGACAGGGAGTTGCTCCACCCTGGAGCCGTTATCTGATAAGCGAACTCAGTGATGAGACGGTGGAGCTCGTCGTTGTCGAAGGCCGAGGCAACGACTCGCTCGAGCCGTTTTTCGAATTCGGCACTAGGGGAAGTCCACGAGGTCGAATTTCCCGCCTCGCGTGCGGCCTTAAGGGCGTAGTCCTGCAGGCGCTGACGAGAGATTGGCCAAGCGCCGACCGCCGTCTCCCAGAGCAGGTTCTCTAGCGGTGCATCGCCCAGTGGCGTCATCCCGCGGATCGAAGCAAGGGTTTTTCGCCACTCATTGGCAACTTCGGAGAGCACGTTGATTCGTGCCCGCACGTCTTCGCTGCGTTTGGTGTCGTGGGTGGTCAGGGTCGTCAACGATGCGGGGAATGAGGAGGCCCTGAGTGACTTTCGTTCGTGAAATTCTCCCACGGTCATTGCGAACTCGTCGGGGTCGCCTCCGACTTCGGTGAGGGAGGCCAGCCGGCTGTACCTGTAAAACGCGGAGTCTTCGACTCCCTTGGCCATGATCATGCCGGTGGTTTGCTGAAATCGGCGGGCACCGGGGTTCTCTGGGTCAAGCAGATCCGGCCCGACTTGATCTAGGACGCCCACCAAGTCGGGCCTCCGCAGGCGGGTGTCGAGCAAAGCCAACTCGAGATGCTCGGCCCCGAACGGCAGGTACGTGCGGTAGACGGGTAGGCAGGATGCCACTTCGGCCAGGGCATCGGCCACGCCGTCCGCAGGGAGGGTGGTGATGTTCAGGTCGCGTTGGACACGCAGGATTTCGGTGCGAAGGATGGTGTCGGCGACGACGCGTTTGGAGTCGTGGACCATGCTCGGCCAGTCCGGTAGTTCCGATAAGGCGGAGCCGCTGGCGAGGCGATCGAGCGCGGTTTGGCCGGCGGGATCAACCAGAACACGATCGATTTCCGAGAGTGCGTCGTACCCGGTGGTTCCGGCGACTTGCCAATGGGGTGGCAGTTGCTCGGTGCCCTCCAGGATTTTCTCGACAAGAACAAATGCGGAATCCGTTGAACGGGCGAGGTCGTCGAGGTACCCGCCCGGGTCTGCGAGACCGTCGGGGTGATCTATCCGGAGGCCGTTGACGAGTCCTTCGCGAAACCAGCGGATGATTTCTAGGTGCGTGCGTGCGAAAACCCAGGGCACTTCGACCCGGATACCAGCCAACGAGTTGATTGCGAAGAAGCGCCGGTAGTTTAACTCGGTGTCTGCGGTGCTCCAGTGGATGAGTTCGTAGTGTTGGCGTGAGAGGACGGTGGACAGATCTGCGCCGTCGTCCGCGGACCCCAATGCCAACGGGTAGTGCACGCCGTCGCACACTAATTCGCCGTCGACGAGGGAGAGCTGGGACTCATCGGTGAGCACCGGAAGCCGCACACGCCCGCCCGCGAAGTCCCAGTCGATGTCGAACGCTTCAGCGAAGTGAGAGTCGCGGCCTTTCTTGAGCACCTCCCACCACCAGGCATTGTCACGCGGAGTGGCAACTCCAACGTGATTGGGGACAATGTCGACTATCAGCCCCATCCGGTGAGACCGCACTGCACGCGATAAGCGCGTCAATCCTTTTGCGCCGCCGCGGTCAGGGTCGATTCGAGTGTGGTCAATCACGTCGTAGCCGTGCTGAGACCCGGGGGCCGCCGCCAATAGCGGAGATAGGTAGATCCAGTCCACCCCAAGCAAGTGCAGGTAGTCCACTTGCTCGCGAGCCATATCAAGATCGAATTCGGCCCTGATCTGCAGCCGATAAGTCGAGCGAGGGTCGGTCACAGGCTGCGCTCGGAAAGAAGAACGAGCACCGACCGGGCAATGACTGTCACGATCGAGCCGGCCGACGATTGAGTCTCGGTGGGGGAGCTTGCCGTGTCGACAGCAACGGTCCACAGCCGTCCGTATCCCTCTGGCGGCAGGGTGAAGTGAACATCCGCTTCGGATGCGTTGAAGCACATCAGCACGTTGTCGTCGACAATGGCTCCACCTCGATCATCGCGACCGCGAATCCCGACACCGTTGAGGAAGACCGCCGCCGCCTTGATGAAGTCAGTGTCCCAATCCTCAACGGTCATTTCCGACGAGTCAGGGGCTAACCATTGGATGTCGGGGAGGTCGCCTCCGTCACGCGGCACCGGTCGTCCGTTGAAGAAAAGCACTCGTCGGAAGGTGGGGTGTGTTGCCCGAAGCCGAGTGAGTGATTCGACGAAAGCGATAAGGTCCCGATCTGCTTCGTCCCAGTGGATCCAGGTGAGTTCCGTGTCCTGTGCGTACGTGTTGTTGTTGCCCAGTTGTGTGCGCCCCAATTCATCGCCGTGCGCGATCATCGGGACGCCCTGCGAGAGAAGCAGGGTGGTCAGGAAGTTTCGCTGTTGACGTGCCCGCAGGCCAATAATCGTGGGATCGTCGGTGTCACCTTCCGCGCCCGAGTTCCACGAACGGTTGTTACTGTCACCGTCGCGGGAGTCTTCACCATTGGCGTCATTGTGTTTCTCGTTGTAGGACACCAGGTCACGCAGAGTAAACCCGTCGTGGGCGGTGACAAAGTTGATAGATGCGATTGGTCGCCGGCCATCTTGTTCGTACAAGTCCGCTGACCCGCTGAGACGGTTGGCGAACTCTCCTAGCGTTGAGGGCTCGCCGCGCCAGAAGTCCCGAACGGTGTCGCGGTAGCGTCCGTTCCATTCCGTCCATTGCGGGGGAAAATTCCCAACTTGATAGCCGCCGGGACCGACGTCCCAAGGCTCGGCGATGAGTTTGACTTGCGAGACGATCGGGTCTTGTTGGACGAGCTCGAAGAAGGTCGACAGTTTGTCGACGTCGAAGAACTCGCGAGCAAGCGTTGCGGCCAGATCGAACCGGAAACCATCGACGTGCATTTCGGTGACCCAGTAGCGAAGCGAATCCATGATGAGTTGAAGCGCGTGCGGGCTTCGCACGTTCAGCGAGTTGCCGGTACCGGTGTAGTCCATATAGAACTGCTGGTCGTCCTCCACGAGTCGGTAGTAGGCGGCGTTGTCGATCCCGCGAAACGACAAGGTCGGGCCGAGGTGGTTTCCCTCAGCGGTGTGGTTGTAAACCACATCCAGAATCACTTCGATTCCTGCCGCGTGCAGGGCACGGACCATCGCCTTGAACTCGGTGACCTGACCGCCCCGGTCGCCGTCAGAGGAGTAGCTGCTGTGGGGCGCGAGGAAGCCGATCGTGTTGTAACCCCAATAGTTGGAGAGTCCCTTCTCGATCAGAGTCGAATCATTGACGAACTGGTGCACCGGCATTAACTCCAGGGCCGTCACCCCAAGATTCTTCAGGTGTTCGACGATTGCTGGGTTCGCTACACCTTTATAGGTTCCGCGCTCATCCTCGGGCACGTCGGGGTGCAGTTGGGTGAGCCCACGGACATGCGCCTCGTAGATCACGGTGCGGTTGTAGGGGACAGCTGGTCGCCGGTCATCGCCCCAATCGAAGCTTGGATCCACAACGACGCCCAGCATCATCGAGCCCGCAGAATCGTCGGCGTTCAGTGAGGTGGGATCGTCAAAATTGTAGGAATACAGCGCTTGGCCCCAAGCGACCTCACCGCTGGTGGCTTTCGCGTATGGATCGAGGAGTAGCTTCGCGGGATTACTGCGCTGGCCGGCGGCGGGGTCAAAGGGGGCCGTGACTCGGTATCCGTATCGTTGCCCGGGCCCGATTTCCGGAATGAAACCATGCCAGATGTAGCCTTCGACCTCGATTAGAGGGACGCGGGTTTCGGTCCCATCGTCGTCGAACAGGCACAACTCGACTGAGTCGGCGACTTCGCTGAAGAGTGCGAAGTTTGTTCCGCCGTCTCGTGGGGTCGCGCCGAGTGGGTAAGCAGTTCCAGGCCGTGTAATCACCTCCCGAGACTACGGAGGACTTCCGCGGGCTTGCGCGGGGTTGTGCATTTTCGCGTGAGCCGCTAGGCGGCGCCAGCCCCGCCGTTTAGGCACCCGGTGCTGTGCGAAACCCCCGAAGTATCGCCCCGGGCGCGGCTTAGCGTGGTGAAGGTGATCACTTCCCGTGGTCCAGCAGACAGGCAGGAGTCGGAGTCATGCCGATGACTGTTATGTGCGGAGCTTTCGCACACACCCAAGGTCGAGTTGCGGTTTGAGACCACGGGTCCCGTGATGACCGAGTGAATCGCACTGGGTTTGGTTCCGCTCTTTCCTTTTGGTGGATGGAACTAGGTCGAACCATTATCCGGTCGAGTTTCGTGAGCGTGCTCGTAGGATGCTCGCTGAAGCACTGCCCGATCGCGCGCTGGATTTGCTGCAGCCAGCGGCCTTTGGACCTGTCAGGACCTTCTCCGCCGGTATTTTGGGGGGAGACGTCGCCGCGCTGAGTGCAGCCAGATTGGCAGCCTAGATTCAGCTCAGTCGTTTTATCGATCTCGGTCGTGACTACTTTCAGTGTCGTTGCGTTGCGCATTTTCTCGTCCGTGAGCGCATCTCGGCCTTGAGTGCGACCTGCAGCACTTGGCGCCTCATCGGAAGGGGATCCCGGATTTGATGCCGGCATGTTCACTGACCAGCCTGAGCGGATCGGCCCGCTCGCCGACGGGGAACCTCACAAGATAGTGCGTTAACGCGGCCGATTTTGCGGCCGTCGAGGCGCGTCTTACCGGCTGAGCGTCGCGTTCGCGGCCGGTTCGCAACTTATGGAGCTCCACATCAGCAGTAGTTGGCTCCTTTGGTCCGATTGCCTTGGGGTCCGTGAATCAGTTCTGGCGAAAACGGAGCGGGAGCGGTTGCGAGGACAGGTCAGTTTGAGTGGCGAAGGGCCACAATAGCGAGATGACCTTCACCGAAGCGGAACGCCGCGTTCTTGAGGCACTTGACGAATCGGCGCTCGTCGCGGATTTGCAGCAGCTGATTCGCGTGCCGAGCATCACCGGATCCTCCGCCGAGTCAGAGCTTCAGCATCGGCAGGCCGCCGCGCTCACCGAGATGGGCCTAGATACCGATGTGTGGTCCATCGATGTTCAATCGGTTCGGGCTCACCCCGACTTTCCTGGCGACGAGACGGACCGGTCCGAGGCGTTCGGTGTTGTCGCGGTCATGCCAGCGGCCGCACCGGATTCGCGCCAGCCGGCGCTGGTGCTTCAGGGTCACGTGGATGTGGTGCCGGTGGGCGATCCGCTGAAGTGGCCGGACGATCCGTTCGGCGGTCACATCAGCGGTGACATCCTGTATGGGCGTGGTGCCTGTGACATGAAGGCCGGACTCGCCGTGAACATGGCAGTCGCGCGGGCCCTTCGCGCGTCGGGGGTGCAGCTCGAGCGCGCCTTCGGTGTGCACACGGTCGTCAGTGAGGAGGACGGCGGGCTCGGAGCCTTCGCGACGCTACTGCGCGGGCATCGCGCGGATGCCGCTGTCATCACCGAGCCGACCAGCGGCGCGATCGTTACCGCAACTGCGGGGGCCCTGACGTTTGAATTGCGTGTTCCCGGGCGGGCCGCGCATGGCAGTGCTCGCCTAGAAGGGGTGAGCGCGTTTGAGGCTTTCCTACCCATTCATCTAGCGATTCGCGAACTAGAGGCACAGCGCAACGCCGGTGGGGATCAGCGATTCGTTGAGAGCAGCCTGCCGTATCCCATCTCGGTGGGGCGGCTTCGGGCGGGGGATTGGGCATCCAGTGTTCCCGATCTCCTGGTAGCGGAGGGTCGGCTCGGGGTTCGGCT
>Ga0209724_1001158_pt1 | contig 24286 bp, 16 predicted proteins | sample grotaG_FD_184143 | JGI IMG/M metagenome (GOLD analysis project Ga0209724, IMG submission 184143) | Glacier valley bacterial and archeal communities from Borup Fiord, Nunavut, Canada, to study Microbial Dark Matter (Phase II) -... | ecosystem: Environmental > Aquatic > Freshwater > Ice > Glacier ...
CGATATGGACATAATACAATACCAACAATATGATGTCAATCAAATCACTGTTAAAAAATATATTTTTGGTACTTATTTACATTTGATGGTTTACTTCTTGTCAATTTTCACAACAATAATAAGTATAACAGGTTACATTATCTATACAAAAACCCAGGTGCACATCTGGGTGTTCACCTGGGTTAAATTTATGATGAGGACTCTCCTAGGTACGATGTCTTTTTGTCATTCTTATTTCGTTACACGAATGCTTAAACCATTATTGAAATGCATAATAAATTGCAAGCCCATAGAGCAATATAAAACCGGGCAACCCCAAAAATCCTGTTGTCATTACAGTAACCCCATTAATTCCAACAATAACTCCATATCCTTTTCCATTAAAAATCATGTCTAAAAGATAAATTCCTGCCGTACCAAGACAAGCACGTAGCATGAAGTTCACAATTAAATCAGGCCTGTGCTTAATGACACAGCCTATAATTAATACAATACATATAACGATGATTGCGATAAGTATTATGTTGTCCATCTTAACCCCCTAGTTTGTGATACAACCTAGTATATTTATATACTGGTTTATCCAATTTATTCTAATTATATAGAATAATAAGGAAATAATTTGACTATACTATTAACAAATCAAGAAGAGGAGTTTAAGAAAGGACGGTGCTATCATGTCACTATTTGGGAAGAAGAAATCTCCAAAGGAGGATTTATTATTAAAAGAAATTAACAAAACAAAATTAGCCTTAGAAGCTGCCTATTCTAATTTTGAGAATGTAGTCGATCCCGACCTAATAGACTGTTGTATCTATGAAGTAAATGCAGTCCAAAAAAGGTATAAATTTTTACTTAGAGAAGCAAAAGCTATCGATAATAATTGTTAAATGAATGCTTGATGCACTACCATATGATATGTTATGCCATGGTAATCACCATGAAAAAAGTGAGGAAACTCCAGCAAGTCAATGCTTTGAGAGTTTCCTCACTTTATTTGTAAAAAACACTACTATTTATTCTTACGCGGTAAATCCGCGATTTCTACTATTTAGATCGATGTAAGTCTCATTTAACTTACCTTTTCCGTAGGTTAATCCTGCATAAAGCTGTTGTGTATTACGCATCATTGGGCCGCTATGGTCTTCTTTGCTAACACCCTCGAATCCTATTAAAAGCTTTTTAAGCACCGATTCTACGCTATCTAATACCTCCGGATTTCTCTTCATTATTGCAGAAATGATCCTTTTACTCACATAGAGATAGAGACTTAACAAATCATAGGCTAGGGAATATTTATAATCCAAGACTGCCATTAATTCACCCACAAATTTCTGTGCCCGTTTTAGCTCTTTATCAAAAGCAGTGAAGTCACCAATCTTATATGCACATCTTGCTTCTTCTAGTTCAGCCAGTATCATCTCATAAAGGATAACAACCAGTTCACTCTTGGAGGCTTGTGTAATTCTTGCTGTAAAACCCTGAATCACTTCTTTTTTCATAAACATCTTTCCTCTCACATGCACAATCTATACTGCTTTTTCTTTGCCTTTATCAGTTTTGTAACAAGGTTAAGATTGTTTGTGGTCTTTGGTTTGCCTGCGCAAGCATTGAAGTACCGGCTTGTGCTAGTACGTTCTTTTGTGTATAGTTTGCCATTTCCTCTGCCATATCAACATCTGCAATACGTGATAATGACTCCGTCATATTTTCAGAGGTAACATCCAGGTTAGAAATTGAGTGCTCTAAACGGTTTTGATATGCACCAAGTTTTGAACGGATTGCAGATACTTGCTCAATTGCAGTATCTAGTAATCCAATTGCTTCTTGCGCGCCATCAGAAGTACCGATATTGATTTTATCAATGCCTAAAGTCTGAGGTGTAACCTTTGGAATTCTTACTGACATGGTTTGTCCTTCGTTAGCGCCAATCTGTAGATCCATTGGTCCCGCATCAAGAACTGATACTTTAATGGGTTTTATTGTGCCACCTGTCGGAGGTAAAGCTACTCCTCCAATCGGAGTGTCGGTAAATATTGTTCCAACTGTTCCGGGTTCTACTTCAAATACCATCTTGAAGTCATTACTATCAGATACTGTAATCTTATTTCCCTCTACAGAAACGGTTGCCGTATTTTCAAACAAAGAATCTGTAACTGTTAAGTCAATTGCTGCCTTCGCGTCAACTCCCGATGCACTTGTACCAGTAATGGTTAGCCCAAGTAAAGTACATAACTTTGGATTATCAGAGAAAATATTAATTTTCTCATTTGAACCATAATCTCTTGATACAAAAACCAAGTTATCGGTATCTGCTAATAATTTGCTTGTATAACCTGCATTGTCTAAGTTATTAACAAGGGATGGTGTTGTTGTATCAACTGCAAATACATTAATATCAACATTGTCACAAGCATCTCTGATTTTTTCAAAAACTTCATCAATGGTATCACCTTCGCTTACAGTTATGGATTCTCCATTCACATTGATTGATCCTTTTTGATCTTCCGTAATTTTCCCAGATGACAATCCTGCATAATTAGTAACATTACCAACTACAACTGCTTGCCTTGCATCCTGCGAAATATTAACACTATAATTTCCCACAGCTACCGTATCGGATAAAGATACTAAACTCACTCTATTATCACTGGAATACGATTTTCTATCGATATTACCGTCTAATAAGGTCATGGTATTAAATTCTGTCGTATCTGATATTCTTGTAACTTCTTGACTTAACTGATCAATTTCACTTTGGATGGCAACACGATCGTCTGTTGTATACGTACCATTGGCAGACTGAACTGCTAACTCTCTCATTCTTTGTAGCATGGACTCCACTTCGATTAGTGCACCTTCTGCTGTTTGAATAACGGAAATACCATCAGATGCATTTCTGGATGCTTGATCAAGACCCGAAATCTGTGTTCTCATTTTTTCTGAAATTGCTAAGCCCGCTGAATCATCTGCTGCACTGTTGATTCGAAAGCCTGAGGATAATTTCTCTAAGCTAGAGTCAAGTGCTGAATTTGTTTTCGATAGTTGGTTGTTAGCTTTTAAGGCCGAAATATTATGGTTGATTCTCATATAAAATCACCTGTTCCTTTCTGTTTCGGCAGCCATCCCCTCCTTGTATTGATGGTTCGCCCGGTTGTCATATGTTATTTTTAACTCATTATCTATACGTCAGCAACCTCCATGTGGCCGAGATACATCATTTTCATTGCTATGAAACTGTACACCTTTTTGTTACTCCTGGGATACCTCGCGTTCTGCTGCTTGCACCATAAGGACACAAGCCTTGGCAACTCGGTATAATACTTTTTCGGTATCGGATTGCAATGCAATATCATCGCTTTCCCTCTCTGGGTTTTGGTAGGTATATATTTCATTTACATTGTGACCCATACTAAAATCCATTTGCTTCACGCTTATTCCATCTTCGTTTAACACCTTTTCAAAACTAAGCGCTCTATTTTGTATTGTTTCCAAACCATTTCTGTTATCGCAACAGATAAATCCTTTAAGGGTATTACTTTTTACTGTCATATCTGCCTTGATGTTACCTAAGTTTTCGGAATAAATGGATACTGATACTTTTCCTGTATTTGCTGTTCCATGAATTACCGTCAGATTAATATTCGTAATACCATTTTCTGTCTCAATTGGTATTTGATAATGTTCTTTGTTTGCAAGTGTCTTAGCAAAAATCATCTGTGTACTAATACTCTTTAATTCTGCTAACTTCTTAAAATCAATTTGTTCATTCTCGTATGCTGTATTCAAAACATCTTCGACTTCATTCCCTAATTCTTCATATGCTTTCTTCATGGAAGTCTTATCTATCAATGTATCGGATAGTTCCGCCATTTTCATAAGACTCTTTTCCGTATTTTTCTCTTCATTTTCACTTTTTAGTTTATTTAATTTCTTGAATAGAGAACCACCATCACTTAAAATATGACTTGCAATCATCATATTAGTCGCTGAACTAGGTACTTTAAAATCATTTAAAAATTTAATTGCCTGATCACTGTTTTTAACTGTTTCTCTGAGTTCTTGCATCTTCTGCGTATATTCTTCTGACTTAATCGTTGCATCTTCTGTGACCTCTTGAAGTTGTGAATAGAGCTTTTCCATAGGAATCTGATTCACTTGTTCCCAAACACCTTTATCTGACGATAATAGAGGTGCAAAAACATTGGTTAACTTACTTGGTGTAATTTCTTCCATTATTTTTCCTAGCATCGTATTGAAATACTCTACCTGCTCTTTGATGTTTTTTGCCTCGTATGTATTCTGCGTTGTTTCATTGTTATTCTCAACCGGTTGGTCTACTCTAGCAGGCTCTTCTTGTTGCAGGCTTTTCGCAATTGTCTCCCTCTCTTTAAATACCGCACTTAACTGTTCTGTAATCGTTTCTCTCTTAAATATTAAGCTTTGTAAGCTTCCAAAGTCATCATTCACTATGGTATTCATGCTTCCATTCTTCTGCGTTCGAACTGCAGTAAGAAGATTCTTTAGGGTAACCTCTTGATCCGCCTTAATCACTGCTCCAAGTGCTGCGCCGTCAGTCTTCTCAACATTATTAAGCAATCGATAAATACCAACAAAGGCTTTTCTCTCTTCTACTGTTATTCCCTTTTCTTTGTCTAGCTTCCTAAGATAAGTGCTATATTTTTCTTCTGCGGTATCTCCTTGTTCTTCTTTGATCTGAGTTATTGTTTTGTTTAGCTCACTAATTGGGATGTTCAGCGGGTTAGTTCCATTTTTAATTAGCTGCGTCGTTACTGCAGGTCGTAAATTCTTAATCAGCGTCGTTACCTGCAGGTCATATACCTTCACCTGATTAATATTCTCCTTTGTAATTTCCATACTGTTATATCCCAAAATACGAACCGCTCTTTGATTCTCTGGGGAATTTTCCATATCCATCCCATTAAGCATTGAATCCGCATTTTTAAATGCCTTTTGGATAGAATCTCCGTATTCTCTATTTGGTACCGTCATCAAGGTTTCATATGCTTCATTTGCTTTTAAAAGTTCTGCTTGCATCTGTGTTCCAGATTCTAAAAGTCCTGATACAGTCTGTATATTTCTTTCCGACAAGGTCAGTCCTAAGATGTAGCAGGGCGCATATTTTAACCGTTCTACACTTTGCGTCGTATCCTTTAATACTTGGAGCTGTTCTTCGTTTGGTGCAAGCTCTGCCTCACCTAAAAGCTCTTGGTAGTAGCTGTTTTCCATTTCTTTTAAGGCTTCTACCACTTTTTCCAATTGTTCTGTTTCAATGTGAAGTCCTTTTGTTGCGAGTTTTTGACTAGCTTCCACCGTCATTCTAAGTCGAATTTCTTCGACCTGTCTCTTGGCTTTTATGGCTTCTATTGATATATTTTCTGTTTCTTCCTTCATAGTTTCAGAATCTAATGTCTTGATTTCAACCTTTTCTTTTGGCCCCTTGGTTGGCGATAAAGAGATCTCTTTCTGTGTATCGATTAGCTTTTCAAGCGTAAGTTCCTTATGATCTTCTGAAGCACGTATGATTGCCTCATCACTGATCTGGTTTAGATCGGCAACAAGTCTTTCCGATGATTTTACATCTTCTACCTCAAGTGAGATATCTTTCGGTGCAATTCCTTTCTTCATTCCCTCAATTACTTTGTCAATTACAACGTCCTGCGTTGTATGTGTTTTAATTTCTTCTAATTCCTTTACATAGGTTAAACTTTCTCTTGTTAATGGAAGCTCATTTTCAATCAGCCATCTGGATTTTGAGAGATTCTCTTGATTCATGTCATAGCCGGCTGCTACAATCACAGTCTCTACCTGCGGTTGTAGCTGTTCCCACGTTTCATCCGAAATTTCATATGCTTTACCCTTGCTTTGATTATTCGCACTATGCTGTGCTTTATAAATATTTTCTATTGTGGGAGCCAATTTATTATCAATAAGATATTTTACAGATTTTTCGGAAATTTCTGTTACCGACTTACTAAGTTCAAGTGCGGCAACTACTTTTTGCACTGTTTCCTTGGATGTAGGAAGATTAGCCTCTGTTAATCGTGTACTAATTTCTTTCTCTGTTACTGCATTTGTGATTGATCTTTCGCTCTTAGACTGTTGTACCTGGCCTTCCACTGTGTATATCTTCTCCGTTTTGACTCTGTGTAACGCACTATATAAGCGATCTGTTGTAAAGTCTGCTACAGAGAAACCCTCTGCTTCAAGTTTCATATAGTCTTGTTCTGTCATCTTTGCTACAATTTCACCGAGTTTGTTTTTTGTATCTTGGTACTCTTTATCTTGTTCTACTTGCTTATTTGTATGTTCTTTCTGATTGAAAAATGTTGTTCGCTGCGTATCCACTTTTGTACCAACTATAATTGCATTATTGCTCTCCGTAAAGGATTTTCCAAGTTCTTTCAGTTGGATATTCTGATTGGTAACTTTTTTAACCTCAAATATTTTGGTTTCGCCTACAAAAGCATCTGGTAACATTGCCTTCGGAAATTCAAACTCTTTCCCCTCAAAGTTAAGGGTAATCTGATTTCCGACTTTGGATACAACTCCACTGATTCTCTGACCTTTTGTCAATGAAGTAAATATATTGTCCGCTTCTCTATTTTCTAGTGTATGCGTGGACTGTAATTGATTGTAACTTACAGTATCCACACCCTTCTCTGTATTAATCGTATAGTTCATAATTACTCCCATCGCCCCACTTCATTAATAAAGCGTCTTTCTCAGGCTTATAAATGAATTTTCTTGAATAAAAATGTTTCTAATTTTTATTCCTCTTGCTATAATCAAAATATATCGCTAACATAGAATATTTCGGCTTGTTTTGTAAAAAACTTTAATTGTTTCTTGTTATTACACTTCTTACAAGGTGTAGCATAGAATACATATAAAATAACAGGGTCTATTCATGTTTTTCAATTGCAACAATACATAGGCTTTTAATAATGATACGGGAGGTTACAATGACTAAAAAAAAGATTTCCATAGTTACATTTTCTTTAATTCTACTTATCTTTACTATTTTAGCGAATGGATGCAATAAGGATGAAACTCCAGAACAAGTTCAAAAGAATTTTGATAATTTTATCACAGATGTTTTTCAAGAGGAAGTACAGTCAGATACGCTATCTTTGAATTACTCCCTTTCAAACCCCGAAAACTATGGGATAGAAAATGATACCACCACGCTTGGTGAATATAGTATCAATCATATGAATGAATCTCTTATGCTGTCCGAAAATTACCTTAAAAGCTTAAATTCATTTAATTATAAGTTATTAACAAATAATCAGCAGCTAACTTATGATATCTTAAAGAATTATTTGGCTCTTGATCTCAACTTTGGAGATTACCTTTATTATAGCGAAAGTTTAGGGCCAACAACAGGAATGCAAGCACAGTTGCCCATTTTATTAGCTGAGTATAATTTCAATGATAAAGGAGATATTAATCAGTATATTGAGCTCCTTCCATGTGTTTATGATTATTTTGAGGATATCGCAAACTTTGAACGCGAAAAGTCAGAACGGGGTTTATTTATGAGTGATTCAGTTGCCAATCGGATCATAAGTCAATGTGAATCTTTTATTTCTGATCCACAAAATAATTTTTTGATTGATTATTTTAACAACAAAATTGCTAGTTACAATGGACTAACGAAGGAAGAAATTGCCGCATATCAGAAAGCAAACCAAGAAGCTGTTTTAGAGTATATTATCCCTGCTTATCAACTTCTAATTGATGTCCTATCACAGCTAAAGGGCAGCGGTATAAACAACGGAGGCCTGTCTCAATTTAAAGATGGAAAAGCATATTATGAATATTTAACAAAATATAAAACTGGTTCAGCTAAGAGTATGAAGGAAATTTCCAAAATGCTTGATACCGCAATTAGTGATGGCATCTTGAAAATAACTAATCTAACCTTAACAGATGCAGAAATTATGGATAAGTACTTATCCTTTTCCTCTTTTCCAATTACCGATCCAGAAGAGATTTTATTAGATTTAAAAGATGATTTAATGACTGACTTTCCAGCTCCTATTCCGGTAGATTGTGATATAAAATATGTTGACGAATCTTTAGCAGAGTATTTGAGTCCTGCGATGTATTTGGTGCCACCTATGGATGACTATACTAAGAATGATATTTATATCAATGGCAGTGATGCAGATACCCTCTCTCTCATCTACACCACAGTTGCTCATGAGGGTTATCCTGGTCATTTATATCAATGTGTTTATTTCCGTAGCCAAGAGCCTGCTCCTATTCGTAATTTAATGAACTTTCTCGGCTATGATGAAGGTTGGGCAACTTATGTTGAACTGTATTCCTATCACCTTGCAGGTATCGATGATAACCTTGCCACATTTTTAGAATATAATAATATTGTCATGCTTTGTATGTATGCTCGCGCTGACATTGGAATTCATTACGAAGGTTGGTCCGAAGAAGAAGCCATTACCTATATCAATAGTTTTATCGGCGATGAGAACGTAGCAAAAACTATTTACACAACATTATTAGAAGAACCAGCGATTTATCTTCCTTATGCAGTGGGTTGTCTTGAAATTAAAGAATTAAGTGAAAAAGCAAAAGACTCGTTAGGTGATAAATTTGTTGCAAAAGACTTCCATCAGTTTCTACTTGATATCGGTCCTGCTCAATATGGAGTTATTAATGACTACTTGATCAAATGGATGGATGAAATCAATAGTAAATAGTAATATTTGGAATATAAATAGCCATAATTTTATAATTTTAGAAACATTTAATGATTTTATGATTGACATTTACAAACAATCATTTTATACTTATTTTGGTGAACGTTTTTTATTTATACTCATGAGGCCTATTTATTTTCTTAAAGAATAAAATAAATAGAATTTTAAAAACAGGAGGAAACAAAATGTCAACAAGAGCAAATTATAAACATGACGAAATTGGTGCTAAGAAACCTGGTTTTACTAAGACTCGTTCTATTATCGAGGCTGCTTTTTATGGTAACAATGTAGTTAAAGTAAACACATTGAAAGAAGCATATATACTTGCTAAGAATTCCCCAGGAACCGTAGTTACAGATATGCCTGTATATAGAGGTGAAGAGTTCGGTCTTGAATCAGACGCGAAAGTTCTATTATTTAACGATGGCTTTGTAACTGGACGCTGTGCTGCAGCAAGAAAAATCGCTGGAGAACCTGGTGTCGATTGCGATGATTTAGATAATAAGGTTATGGATGCAATCTATGACGCAAGATATAAGAAACTATATCATGCAGAAGTATATATTGGTTTAGATCCTGAATTTATGGTGAAAGCACATTTACTTATTCCAGCTGGCGAAGAGAACATCTTATATTCTTGGATGCTTAATTTCCAGTATATGACAGACGATTATGTTAAGATGTATAAATCATCAGTTCCTATTGGTACTGAGTCTGATATCTATATCTTTTCAAATCCACAGTGGAAACACAGCGAACATTCCCTTGGATTAACTTATTTCAATACAGCAACAAACTGTGCTGCAATACTTGGTATGAGATATTTTGGCGAGCATAAAAAGGGTACACTTACAATCGGTTGGGCTATTGCAAACCGTAACGGATATGCATCTTGCCATGGTGGACAGAAGAGATACAACCTTGTTGGTGGAAAATCTTTTGTTGCTTCTGTATTTGGTCTTTCTGGATCAGGTAAATCTACAATTACACATGCAAAGCATGGTGGAAAATATGATGTAACTGTTCTTCATGATGATGCCTTTATTATTAATACAGAGACTGGATCCACTATCGCTATGGAGCCTACCTATTTTGATAAGACTCAGGATTATCCTACCTATTGCGATGATAACAAATACTTATTAACTGCTCAAAACTGCTCTGCTACAGTTGATGAAGATGGCAAAGTTGTTCTTGTAACAGAAGATATCCGTAATGGTAATGGCCGTGCAATCAAATCAAAACTTTGGTCACCAAACCGTGTAGATAAGATCGCAGAACCAGTTAATGCAATTTTCTGGATTATGAAAGATCCTACTATTCCTCCAATTGTTAAATTAAAGGGTGCTTCTCTTGCATCTGTAATGGGTGCTACCCTTGCAACAAAGAGATCTAGTGCAGAGAGACTTGCTCCTGGTACAGATCCTAACGCATTAGTAGTTGAACCATATGCTAACCCTTTTAGAACTTATCCTTTAGTAAATGACTACGAAAAATTCAAGAAACTTGTAGCTGAAAGAAACGTAGATTGCTACATCATCAATACTGGTGATTTCATGGGCAAAAAGGTTCAGCCAAAAGATACTCTTGGCGTAATCGAAGCTATCGTTGACGGAAAAGCTCAGTTCAAACAATGGGGACCTTTCGAAGACATCGAAATCTTTGAGTGGGAAGGCTTTGTTCCTAATCTTGAAGATGCTGACTACAAAGCTCAATTAATCGCTAGAATGAATGATAGAGTACAATTCGTTGAGTCCAGAGAAGAATTCAAAGCTGGCTACGATAAATTGCCTTTAGAAGCATTAGAAGCTCTTAAGAAAGTTGTTGCTGAATTAGCATAATATAATATAAATAAGTCCCACAAGACTGATAAAGTTTTGTGGGACTTTTATATTGTAAGTTAATTTAGATAACTTCACCTTTTTTTACCACCTGAATGTTTCAGAGCAAAATGGAATAAATAAGAGTTCGGTATTACCAATTCTAATGTGATCGTCTTTTTTTAACTTTTTATCTGATAATATCAATTCCCCATTCAAATCAACTAAACCTCTTTCCTCACCTAAGGTTAAATAAAAGCTACTTGAATATGAATCATAGATCAAATTAGCATGTTCAAACTGTCCCACACTCTCATCATGGCATAGAGCAATTTCGTTGGTAGATGATTTTCCTATTTTATTTTTTCCGGCTAATATACGATAATCCATTCCTCTATTCTTTTCACTTGTAACGACAAGCCATCCCACTACGGGCTCAACCTTTTTTTCTATCTGTTTTTCTTTCATAATATCTTGAATTGGCAGCGTTTTGCCATAGCTTTCCATGTCGTTTACATTTCCATAATTTGCAGTATGACTCTCTCTGTTAATCATAAAATCATTAATATCAACCCCACAATAAGGACAGTTTGTATGCCGCTCCGGATCATAATAATGCCCATTTTTGCACTTAATTTTCTCCATGTTTTTCCTTCCTTATCTTATTTGAAACATCTCATTTGGGTCCGCTAAATAGAATTTATCTCCATGCCTTAAGGTGATTTTTAGATTTTTTTGAATCATCTGACTATTTTCTAAAAATGTCCCATAGGAGGAACCCATATCCGTTAATAGGAACAAATCATTCTTATCATCGTACTGTAAACTACAGTGGTTTCCACTAATTCCTTTATGATTTTCCGGATAATTCACTTTACAGGCTGGATTACGACCAAAGGTCATACTTCCTCCCATATTATATACTCTTCCCGCTTGATAGCCCGATATTCCTATGATTTGCGGTGTTTTTATAACCTGTTCTGTTACCACTACAACTGGAGCTACTATTTGTTGTCTCGCTTTCTTTTTGCTTTGCGACATACTTACGCCAATGAATATTGTAGTAATTAGTAATAAGCTCCCTCCAATTAGGATAGCAACCTTCGTTACGTTACCAAGAGTATCTTGATTTCCCGCATTATTCTCTTCTATGTTTTGTTCTTCCTGATCTGTTTGCTCTACCTCTTCTGTCTGATTAGACTCGTCTGGCGTGCTAATTGCTTCCGCAGCGATATCTTTTGATGATGTATAAGGAATGTCTTTTTCTTTCAACTTAGTAATTAGTCGATCCAGTAAATAGGAACCATTATATCCTGCAGCGGCACTTCCATCCTCATTCAGAATCCCAAACGAATTAATTCCAATGACATAGCCCTGCTCATTTATTAATGGACCTCCTGAATTACCTCCACTGATTGTTGCATCTATTTGATAAAATTTAGTATTATTTGTTTCTGCTATTTTACTGATAATTCCACTTGTTATTGTGATATCTTCTGGATAGCCTGTAAAAGATTCATCAAGTGAATCGGATATTCCCGGAAATCCAAGGGCATAAATGTTGTCACCGCTTTCAGCATTCTTCTCTGTCTCAAGAATTAACGGCTGTATAGAATCTAACGGTTCTTGTAGCTTCACCAATGCAATATCGTTATCTCGAAATACAATATCCGTTACTTCCAGTGGATATTGACTGTTTTCGTCAAAATAAAGATTAATTTCTACCATATCTTCAACAACGTGATAATTTGTAACAATATACGTTACTGGTTCCCCCTGAATACCAATAGCAAATCCAGAGCCTTGGTAATATTCTGTACCATCGTTAGTCATAATTCTTATAACACCCTTTTTGACATCTTGCAATGCCATTTCTCCGTAAGTAACCGCGGAAATATTCATACTTATTACCGACATCATAATTAAAAATACTATCCAAGATAACCTTTTTTTTCTCATAGTACAACCGATCCTTCCTTGCTACCATTTCCATCATAAATACCTGTACTATATTTATCCTACAAGGAAAAAAGCGCACCATGTGCGCATTTCTCCCTGAAACAAGTTACTATTCTGAATAATAATAATTATAGTTTAATATGATTAAGGATTGTATCATACCCTCCTGGTTCAGTAAAAACCGATAGGCCAGGTTTGATTCTGCATAATCCATATATATAAGGTCTTCACTTTTATAAAGATCAGTTGGAGCTCCAAGAAAATAAATCAGATCTTCATAGGTGCTATATTGGCTGACTATATCACTACCAAGCTGCGGATAAGATTCCCCGTAAACTTCGAAGAAGCTACACAACCCGGTTATAGAATCCATATAAAAATCAAAGGTACCCGTTTCATTTTCTAAACTATAGATATCGAAGGTGCCATTTTCATTTTCATAAGGTCCATAATAACTGGCACCAACATCCTCCGTCAGTCCGGAAGTTTCTAATAGAGATAATTGATAATAGAATTCATGCTCCTCAAAATAGGTAGTGCTGATTGTATTTGTTTCTAAATAGGTTGGATAAATATTATTAGTCCAACTTCCTGCTTCCGCAGTTGTCACATATGTTCCTACATTGCCCTCGGTATTTAGATAACTAACCACATAAGGAATATTGTCTAATGGTGAGAAATCAGATAAACTATTGTAGCTTAAATCCACGGAATACAACATACTTAAATCAGCAATCCCTACTATATCTACGATGTCGTTATTAGAAAGATTTAAAGACGTTATTCCAGTTGGTAGTAGCGGTAATGCAGTCAAATAATTTGAACTGGCGTTTAAGTTATATAGATTTGTCAAGTCACTAACATCCAAATTATTAAGTTGATTATAGGATAAATTAATATCAACTAAAGTACTTGGTAGCATTGGTACCTCTGTTAATTGATTATCTGAAGCATTGAGTGTTTGCAGATTAGCAAATGCCTCAATTCCTTCTAAGCTTCCAATACTGCCAAAGGAGACATCAAGTTCTGTTACAAGTTTCGCCATATCTCTCGTAATAACTTCATCATCAGTAAGCTTCATACTCAACTTCGCTGCTTTCATAAAGTTCTCATCTTGCAATACTACGACATCAGGATCCACTCCTTTGCTAATGGTCAGCGTAATCTTTGTGCCATTATCTACCTTTTCCCCGGAATTTATATCCATACCAAGTACAGTTCCGACCTCTTCCAAGCTAAATATTTCGGTGTTTACTACCTCAAAATCCAGCCCCATTAAAGTCACAGTAGCTTCCTCTGCTGACTTGCCGACAACGTCCGGTACGGTAACCTTCTCCGGACCATCGCTGACAACTAAAACGACTTCTTTTTGAAAGGTTTTCTTATCTGCCTTCGGTTTTTGATTAATTACTTCGCCCTTGTCTACCTCATCATTATATTCATACACTAATTTATCTTCCTGTACAGAAAATCCTTCATTCTGTACAGTCTCAATTGCATTTTTACTTGATTTTCCCACTACATTGGGAACCCGCGGTATGAAAATAAACAAAGCAGCTAATCCAAGTATTACAACAAGGAGTGGGAGGCAAATGAATAATGCAATATGCTTTTTCTTCTTTGGCGATTGATTTGGGACAGGCTGTTGTGATCTTCCCTTCTGCTGATTTGGATTTATCGGTTGTTGTGGCGTACCTTGCTGCGAATAATTCGGATATCCCGTTTGTTGTGCTGCACCCTGCGAATAATTCGGATATCCCGGCTGTTGTGATGCACCCTGCGAATAATTCGGATATCCCGGCTGTTGTGATGCACCCTGCGAATAATTCGGATATCCGGGCTGCTGTGGCATCCCTTGCTGTGAATAATTTGAATATCCGGGCTGTTGTGGCATCCCTTGTTGTGAATAATTTGAGTAAACAGGGGGCGGAGCAATTGCTTGCTGCGGTTGAGCTAACACTGGTGCTTGGCTTTCCGGATACAACAATGCTACCTTAAAATCCTTCATCAATTGATAACGATTGAATTCCTCCACTGCCAATGCTTTTCGAATCACTGCATCCACCTGCGGACTCACAGGAACAAAAGAGGTTATCGGAACCAGTTTGTCTTGCTCAATTCGATCAAGTGCAGATTGTGGTACCTTACCAGTCATCAAAAAGTAGGCAGTTGCTCCTAATGCATAAATATCTGTCCATGGACCTTGATTTCCCTTTGTAAAGTATTGCTCCTTTGGCGTAAATCCATGCTTTAATATGACGGTAAGTCCATTATCTTGATCATGCAACATTTGCCTAGCTGCACCGAAGTCGAGTAATTTTACTTGCTTTGTTGCCGTTATATAAATATTATCTGGGCTAATATCTCTATGTATGATGTCTTTCCTATGCATTTCTGCCAATGCATCTATCACTGGCATCAAGATAGCTCGAACCGTTTCAAACGATAAACGACCGCCCATTTGTACTGCATATTCTTTTAGGGTAATCCCAACAATATATTCCATTACAAAATAAGCAGTGTTATTGGCTTCAAACAAGTCATACCCATCTACGATACCTGGAAAATCACTGAAATTTTTGAGCATTTCTGCCTCTTTTTTAAATTTTTCTATCCCAACTTTGAAGGTTTGCTCCTGATCCCCTGTAAAAATGGAAACGCCCTCTGTATCCGGATTTCTTGTGGCTAGTTCTACTGGCAAATATTCTTTAATTGCAACTGTACGATTGTTCCTACAATCATAACCAAGATAGGTGATACCAAAGCCACCATGGCCAAGCACCTTACCGAACAGATACTCCCCAATCTTCGTACCCGGTCTTATAAAAAGTGGGTTCTCTGGTATTGTGCCATTATCATATCCGCACTGGGTACAAAATCGCCCTTCTAACATGACCTCCATACACCCATGGCACCTATTCATATCATCCATATCTCTCCTCCTAAAGCATGAATATTCTTGTAACTACTATCTTTTAATTATATCTATTTCCATTTTTACTGTCAAATAAAATATACCTATTTTTGTAATTATTTCCTACTATTTCTATTGTTTCATAAACTATGCTAGCTCACTGTATTTTCATTATATTGGGCCTATTAAATAGGTCCAAAAGTAAAAATGAGCTGCTTCCAACAGCTCATTTTTATTATAATAATTGTTTCAGATTATATCTTAACAAATCTCTGCCCCTGATGGCATTGCCTTTTCCGGTGTCATGAGTGCAAGATTTCCATCTGCATCCTCTGCACAAAGAAGCATACCCTCAGATAACATTCCAGCTAAGGTTGCTGGCTTTAAGTTGACTACAACCATAACCTTCTTTCCTACCATCTCTTCCGGTGTATAATAAGCTTTAATTCCTGATACAATTTGCTTTATCTGGCTACCAATTTTTACTTGGGAACATAATAATTTCTTCGATTTCTTTACCTCTTCACAAGCGATAATTACGCCTACTTGGAATTGTAATTTTGCGAAATCATCATAAGTGATTTCTGGCTTCGCTTCGATATCGATCTCAGCTGCCTCTTTTATATCATCTTTTGTTACTTCTTGTGATGTTTCACTTTTATTTTCTATTCCTTGTTCCGCTTTTACGGCTACCACTTTCTCTAATACCTCTTTGATATCCAAACGAGCAAATAGTATTTCAGGAGTTTCTGTCACTTTCGTACCAGAAGGATATAATCCAAATTGCTGCATATCTTCTACCTTTTTGGCTTTTGTCGAAAGCTGAGTCAGGATTCTTTTTGAAGTCTCTGGCATAAATGGTTCCAATAAACTTGCGCCGATACAGATACTTTCTACCAAGTTATAAAGCACCGTCTCCAAACGCTCCTTCTTTTCTTCTTCCTTAGCCAATACCCAAGGCATTGTCTCATCAATATATTTATTACATCTCTTGAATAAGATAAAGATTTCACTGATGGCATCGGCTACACGAAGCTTCTCCATCTTTGCAATAACCTTCTTTGGTGTCTCAAGCGCAAGTGTTTTCAGTTCATTATCAACTTCTTCAACTACATTTGAATCCTTTACCACACCCTCGAAGTACTTATTGGACATAGAAATCGTTCGATTTACCAAGTTACCTAAGGTATTCGCAAGCTCGGAGTTCATTCTCTCAACCATAAGCTCCCAAGAAATTACCCCGTCATTATCAAACGGCATTTCATGAAGCACAAAATATCTTACTGCATCTACACCAAAAAGCTTTACTAAATCTTCTGCATAGAGCACATTACCTTTGGATTTGCTCATCTTATCGCCGGCATTTCCCTGCAGTAGCCAAGGATGACCAAATATTTGCTTTGGTAAATCAATATGAAGTGCCATTAACATAATCGGCCAGTAGATTGTATGGAAGCGAAGAATATCCTTACCAATCAAATGAAGATCTGCCGGCCAGAACTTCTGAAACAACTCTCCACTGTTTCCATCTGCATCATAACCTAGACCGGTAATATAATTACTAAGGGCATCGATCCAAACATAAACAACATGTTTACTATCAAAATCTACAGGAATACCCCACTTAAATGTGGATCTCGATACACACAAATCCTGAAGTCCTGGGAGTAAGAAATTATTCATCATCTCATTCTTTCTGGATTCTGGCTGTATAAATTCTGGATGTGTATTGATGTGTTCAATCAATCGATCGGTGTACTTGCTTAACTTAAGAAAATAAGCTTCTTCCTTTGCCGGTTGACATTCTCTACCACAATCAGGACATTTTCCATTTACCAATTGAGAAGCTGTGAAGAAGGACTCGCAAGGGTTACAATACATTCCCTCGTAGGTTCCTTTATAAATATCCCCTTGTTCATACAATTTCTTAAAAATCTTCTGAATTTGTTTCTCATGATATTCGTCAGTCGTTCGAATAAACTTATCATAGGAAGTATTCATCAAGTTCCAGTTATCCTTAATTAGTCCGGACACGTTATCTACAAATTCCTTTGGCGTAACTCCTGCCTCAGCCGCCTTTAATTCAACTTTCTGTCCATGTTCATCGGTTCCGGTTTGGAAAAAAACCTCATAACCCTCAAATCTTTTAAATCTTGCAATACTATCCGCAAGTACGATTTCATAGGTATTTCCGATATGCGGTTTCCCGGAGGTATACGCGATTGCAGTGGTAATGTAATAGGGTTTCTTGTTCATCATTTAATCATTCCTTTCGAATTTTATTATCATGATTCCTACTAAACATTCTCTTAACCATTTCATAATGTTGCTTAATCCTTCTTTTTGAACAATAAAAAATCCCGTCTTTAATATTTCTTTAAAGACGAGAATACTCTCGTGGTACCACTTTAATTTACCTTTATCTCACGATAAAAGCCTTTTTTGCTGCAATAAATCAACAGCTCATCACAATAACGGATGCATCCGTCGCAGCCTAAGAATTACTCCCTCGGTGCGCAGCTCCAAGACCATCTTCAATAACTTCTGCGTGCTTATTCCGATTGGAACAAACCGGGTACTACCCATTCCCTCTCTCAGCATAACCGGGTTCTCTGTTAATCGCTCTGCTATTTACTCTTCTTTTCATTGCCTTTACCATATTTATATTTATGTCAAAGTATACCATGTAGCATTTACTTTGTCAAAGATTTTTCCATTTGTCTATTAGAGTATTCATTATAGTTCTTTTTTATTCATTGGTAAATAGATAGAAAAAAACTTATCTCTATGTTATAATGGTGCTCATAATTGGAAAGTATTTCAATTAAATACGAAAATAATCGTTCGATCGGAGTATTTTTATGAATCTATGGAAATTAATACGATGTCCACTTAAGAGATCTACAAATAAAATCTTCTTGCTCCTTTTCATAATTGTTTTTGTGCTCTCGGGCTGCACTTCACCCGATATAAAACAAGAGCCGAATGCAAATCAAGGACAAATAGGCCCAACAGATGCCGTAGATCGCAGTGATAGCCTTCAAGATAATCCATCGGCAGCCAATCCAAACATTGAATCTGAAACTATATTTTCATATATAAATGCTGAAGGCACAACATTGGTAAATAGAGTAAATCCACCAAGTGGCTTTACCCGAATTTCCTCTACTGCAGGCGATATTACAGGTTTTATGAGAGACCTGACCTTAAAAGAAGATGGCTATAAAGTTCATTTATATAATGGTGAGGAAAAAGGCGGACCGGATAATCAAATTGCCGTCTTCGATTTTGATATAGGAACTCGTGATTTACAACAATGTGCTGATTCCATTTTTCGTGTCTATGCCGAATACTATTGGTCTCTTGAGGAATATGATTCCATTGCCTTTCACTTAACGAATGGGTTTTTGATGGAATATACCAAATGGAGGGATGGTAATCGTCTTGTCGTTGATGGGAATAATGTAAGTTGGAGTAAAACAAACACCTATGATGCTTCCTACGAATGCTTTCGAAGCTATCTAGACATGGTTTACGCTTATGCTGGTACCCTTTCCTTATCAGCGGAATGTAAAGCAATTGAAGCTCAGGATATCCGTCCCGGTGATATATTTCTCCAAGGTGGCAGTCCAGGGCATTGTGTTCTCGTTATCGATATGGCAGAAGATGAAAACGGAAATCAATGCTTTCTCTTAGCACAGGGATATATGCCTGCACAAGATTTTCATATTCTAAAAAATCCATTAGATCCAGATGACCCTTGGTATTATGTTTCAGAATTATCTTATCCTTTTGAAACTCCTTCTTATACCTTTCATGAGGGCTCTTTGGTACGATGGTCAGGCTATGCACAAGGGGAAGACATTGCTTTATCTGAGGATGACGCGCTAGCTGCAATGTCCACTGATGTAATTATATCAAATGAAATTGTGGCTACTCCAATAACCACTTCTAGTCAAGTTACAATACTCGCAGTGGGTGATGATCTTGTTCACACGCAGGTAGTTAAAAGTGGAAAGCAAGCGGATGGTACTTATAATTACGACCATTTATTCTCTGTTTTAAAGGAAGATATTACTGCGGCAGATATTGCGGTTATCAATCAGGAAACCATCCTAGGTGGCAGTGACTTTGCTTATTCCGGTTACCCTACGTTTAATTCACCCACCGAAATCGGCGATGCTATTGTTCGTGCCGGCTTTGATGTTGTTCTCCATGCGAGTAACCATACCATGGACAAGGGCTTGAAGGGGGTAAACAATACCTTTGCTTTTTGGAAACAACACCCCGCGATTACGGTACTCGGAATAAATGAATCGAAAGAACAACGTGCCGCGATCCCTATTGTTGAGAAAAATGGAATCAAGATTGCCATGCTTAATTACACCTATGGCCTAAATGGCAATAAAGTTCCAAGCGATATGCCTTACCTCGTAAATCTTATCAACGAAACTAAAATGGCTGAAGATATTGAAAAAGCAAAAGAACTAGCAGATTTTGTAATTGTATTCCCTCATTGGGGTACAGAATATGTATATGAAGCTACGCAACAACAACAAAAACTCACAACTTTCTTTTATGAGCAAGGCGTTGATTTAGTCATAGGAGCTCATCCCCACGTAATTGAACCTGTCGAATGGATTGAGACCACCAATAATCATCGTATGTTAGTGTATTATTCCTTAGGTAACTATGTGTCCTATCAGCGAGAGGCTCCCCGTATGTTAGGTGGTATGGCCAAAATCACAGTTACAAAAGATGCGAAGGGCACTTATATAAGCGATGCCAGTATTACCCCCATTGTTACTCATTATGAAATTGGTCCGGTCGATTATCATTATGGTGTTTACAAACTGAATGATTATACGAAAGAACAGTCACAAATTCATGGTGTTGTAGTGGAGGAAACGCAAAGCCTCTTCACACTAGAGGGTACTGTAGCTTTGGCAAAGGAAGTCCTTGGCTCCTGGTTTGAATAGCAAATAAAATAAGGTTGACCAAAAAGGTACACCACAATTTGTGTACGTTTTGGTCAACCTTACTTTTTAGCTTCTACCCTCTAGCTTCCCCAATTTCATTCCTCTGGTTCAATACCTTCTCATGTACTAACCTATCTCATATTATCAAATTATTAATATTTTGTCAATAGTTGATGGGGTTTTTTTCTATATTTATTTACATTATTACCCATTTATTGGTTATATTTTATTATTCTTTACTGTAATAAATTAACACTTGTATCCATTCGGATTCTTGCTTTGCCAACGATAAGAATCCTCACACATTTTATCAATTCCTCTTTCTGCTTTCCATCCCAATTCATGCAACGCTTTTGATGAATCCGCATAGATAATTGGAATGTCCCCCGGCCGTCTGGCCATCACTGCGTAATGCAACTCCTTCTTACATGCCTTCTCATAATTATGAATAATATCAAATACACTGTAACCAACCCCTGTACCGAGATTATATGTAACTAATCCTGGTTTTTCGTATAACTTTTCAATCGCCTTAATATGTCCCAAGGCCAAATCTACAACATGAATATAATCTCGGACTCCGGATCCATCCGGGGTATCATAGTCATCTCCAAATACATTGACTTCTGCTAATATACCTGCTGCAACTTTCGCTACATAGGGAACTAGGTTGTTAGGAATGCCCTTGGGATCCTCTCCAATTTCTCCACTTTCGTGCGCACCAATTGGATTAAAATATCTTAGAATAGCAATGTTCCAGGTTGAATCTGATGCATATAAATCCCGTAGCATATCCTCAATTATCAGCTTTGTTCGACCATATGGGTTCGTTACAGACAGAGGAAAATCTTCTGTAACCGGTACACTCTTTGGTTCACCATAGACAGTTGCCGAGGAAGAAAATACCAGATTCTTTACTCCCTTTTCCTGCATCACCTCCAATAAATTGATAGTTCCACTTAAATTATTATTAAAATATTTTAGCGGAATCAAACAAGACTCTCCTACTGCTTTTAATCCAGCAAAATGAATTACTGCATCTATTTTCTCTTTGACAAAAATATCTTGTAATGCCTCGCGATTAAGTATATCTGCTTTATAAAAAGTTATTGTTTTTCCTGTCAATTTTTCAACTCTATGTATTGATTCCATACAAGAATTACTCAGATTATCAACTACGGTTACTTCATATCCTGCTTTTAGTAATTCAAGATTTGTGTGGCTAGCAATATAACCCGCCCCTCCGGTAACTAAAATTCTCATTTTTATATTCTCCCTTACCTCAAATTGATATTATCATTATGTATATTTTACTTTATTATCTATCATTTGAACATAGTCAATTTGTTATTTCATGTATTTCGTGGTACTATTCCCAACAAAAATCGACTTAATAATATCAATTTCCTATTCACAAGTGCTATCATATATGTTAAACTCAAGGCCACCACACAAATATTCACGCCTTTGTAACTTAATCACAGCATGCGTTTGCACATTGAAAGGATGATATCATGAAAAGACATTTCTTAAGTAAGTATATTCTTCTTCTAGGAGTTCTACTTCTAAGTGGTGATTTATATGCTTGTAGTCCTACGCAAAAGAATACTGAAGTTAGCTCCTCAAACACTACCGTAGCTTCCCCTTCCGGATTACCAAATTCAGAAGAAGCTTCTAATAATATGGTACAAAAGCCAACGGAAATTCCAACAATTACACTTGCGGTAACGCCGGCCACTACTTCGTCTCCTAACCCGACTACGAAGCCGACTGCCACTCTTAATCCGGCCGCGGAGCCTTCCGCTACCCCGAAACCGACGGTGAAGCCTTCCGTTACTCTGACTCCAAAGCCGACGGTAAAGCCTTCCGCTACCCCGACTGCAAAACTGACGGTGAAGCCTACTGCTACTCCGAAACCAACCGTGAAGCCTACAACTGCTCCAGCTCCTACAACTGCCCCGACCAAAGGGGAAGCCTTGCATGTAAGGAATGAAACGATTACTTTAGGGGATAGCAAAGACAGCATAATCAAAGATTTTGGGACTCCAGATAGAATTGTTTCTACAGAATACGATTTTGATTACTATGTTTATAATAATGACTATACCAAATTTCTTATGGTTGCAATCAAGGATAGCCAAGTTGTAGGTTATTATACAGATTCTCTAGATTTTTCACTGAAAGGGATAGAATCTGGTTCTAGTTTAAGTGCCGTTAATACTGCTCTTGGCAAATCGTACTCCTTAGAAGAAATAATCACACATGAAGTCTCGGATCAATACACTATAAAAGTATTGATGGACAAAATAGGGACGAAAAAAGCAATTGGTGTATATGTATTGTCAGCTTCTGTTCAATCTAATGAATATACCGATACTGTAATGCGTAATGTCGAACTCCTTACTTTTGATTTGACAAACTCTGTACGCGCAAGAAATGGCATTATTATTTTAACCTGGTCCTCTGCTGCCAGCGATTCCTCCAGAAAGCACAGTATCGATATGGCTACCAATGATTTCTTTGATCACACCAATTTAATCGGTGAAAATTCCGGTGATCGTATGAAGGCAGAGGGAATTTCCTTTACCGGTTATGGGGAAAATATTATTGCTGGATATGGATCTGCCATCATTTCTAACCATGGTTGGTTTAACTCCGACGGACATCGAAGTAATATGCTAAACACCAAATTTAAATATTTAGGTGTAGGTTTCACTTATCTGTCTGATAGCAAATACAAAACCTATTGCACACAAAATTTTTATAAATAATTGAATGAGCATATAGCAAAAGTATAGGAGTATCTACTGTATGAGAATATATGAATATCTACTGTATGAAAGTATATGAGTATCTACTATATGAAAGTATATGAGTATCAACTGTATGAAAGTATTGGAACAAATCGGAATAGACCATGGTATAGTAATAGTAGTCTCTTCTGATCTGTTCTTTTTTTAATTTCAAATGGCTATTCGTATTCTCTATGAGTTGACCTCATTCCGTACTTGCACAAATAAGATAAATCATATATTCTTACTATAAGAATAACATTAAAATGAAAATCCGAAGGATACTATTATGGATAAATTACTATTTCAGCAAGTATGTGAAACTATTATAAGCCAAAAGCAAGAATCAAATGGAATTGGTACGCTTGGGGAAAAAACCGTACATTCTGTGCTCAAGAATTATTTTGCCCCAAATGTAGCCTGTCACGAGATAAAGGTAGGTGGATTTGTAGCAGATATCGCGAGTGAGCATGAGATAATAGAGATTCAAACGAGAAATTTTGATAAGCTCCGACAAAAGCTTATCGCATTTCTTGCTCTTTTACCGGTGACAATTGTCTATCCAATCCCCAAGACCAAATGGATTCGCTGGGTTAATCCACAAACAGGAGAAATTAATCCCCCACGAAAATCTCCAAAGAATGGAACTCCCTATGAGATATTCCCCGAATTATATAAAATAAAAAATCAACTCACCCATCCGAATCTGGGATTATGTATTGTTCTAATAAATGTAGAAGAATACCGTTTTTTAGATGGCTGGAGTAAGGATAAGAAAAAAGGCTCCACGCGGATTGATCGCATTCCAAGCGAACTGATTGATGAGATTCGAATAAGCCAATTAGCTGATTATCAAGTACTAATTCCTGCCACTCTTTTAGACCCTTTTACTACAACGGATTATAAGAAGGCCTCCGGTATCCGGTTATCTTTAGCTCAAACCGCACTAAATATCCTTCTCCATGTTGGAGTAGTTGAACGAGTAGGAAAAAAGGGCAATTCTTATCTTTATTCCAGAGTGCCTCAATAATGCAGTTATATTCATACCCTTCAGCTACTTAAGGACTTTTGATAC
>Ga0209724_1001162_pt1 | contig 24208 bp, 19 predicted proteins | sample grotaG_FD_184143 | JGI IMG/M metagenome (GOLD analysis project Ga0209724, IMG submission 184143) | Glacier valley bacterial and archeal communities from Borup Fiord, Nunavut, Canada, to study Microbial Dark Matter (Phase II) -... | ecosystem: Environmental > Aquatic > Freshwater > Ice > Glacier ...
ATCGTCGAGTACCCGGTGCTGCTCGGCTACGACAGCAACTTTTCGAGCCCCGACTCGCTCTATGCGCCGGGCCACCCGTACAACGGCCCGGCGTCGTACTGCGCCAAGTCGACACCGCCCACGCCGCAGATCGTGTCACTGGGTGGCGGGCTGGTCGTGCTGCCGACGCTTTTCAACCCGTCGACGCACATCGCGACGTCTCTACTCGGCAGCATCCGGCCGAGCTACTTCGGCGCACTGCTCGACAACGTGGCACCGACCGTGAAGATCACGGCCACCATCGTGCCGGGGGCTTCGAACACGGCGACGCTCAAGCTCAGCGCGCTGGCGAGCGACAACATCGCGGTCACGAAAGTCACGTTCGAAAAGGTGACGGGCATTCAACTCGTTCCCACGTTCCAGATCACCAAGTCACCGATCGCGCAGTTCGTGACCAGCCCGTACGAGTGGCAATCCGGACCGCTCGCGATCTCGGACATCTACGGCAAGGCCTATCTGGCCTGCGCGTTCGACGCCGCCAACAACAAGCGCTGCGACTTCGTTGCACCGCAACTGGGTGCGCCGGTACTGACGAACTTCGCCGCCACGCCCGCCGCGCTGTCCAACGCCGGCGGCCTGGTCACGCTGTCGTGGACCGCCAGCGACGCGAGCACGCTGTCGATCGACCACGGCGTCGGCAACGTCTCGGGTCAGGTGAGCGCCAGCGCCACCGTAAGCACCACCACGACCTTCACGCTCACCGCCACGAACGCGATCGGAACCACCACGGCAACCACCACCGTCACCGTACAGCCGCCGGCAGCGCCGACCATCTCGAGCTTCACGGCAACGCCAGCCTCGCTGGCCGCAGCCGGTGACCCGGTGACGCTGAACTGGGCGACGACCGGCGCCACGAGCGTGGCCATCGACAACGGCATCGGCGTGGTCACCGGCACCAGCAAGGTCGTCAACGTGACGGCCAGCACCACGTTCACGCTGACCGCGAGCAACGCCGGCGGCAGCACGACGGCGCAGGCGAACGTCGTCGTCGCCGCGAGCGGTGATCGTTTCGTCGACCCGACCGCCGGCCTCGACACCAACAGTTGCACACAGGCCGCGCCTTGCATGACGATCGCCAAGGCCGTGACCGGCGCACCGGCGGGCAGCGTGGTGTATCTGGGCGATGGCAACTACCCCAGCAGCAACAGCGCGACGATCCCCGACGGCGTGGCCCTGCGCGCCATTCACCTCGGCGCGGCCACGTTGAACTTCGTGAGCTTGACGGCCGCCGGCTCGACCAGCGTCAACGGCCTGGTGTTCGATGCGCAAGGCCAGAGCTGCAGCAACCTCACTGCGACCGCCAGCACAGGCACGCCCACGCTCGCGATCACCGGCGTGCTGTTCAAGTGCACGGGCGCGCTGAACCTCGGCGGAAGTGTGAAGGCCGTGATGACGCCGGCCCTGCTCGCAAACGGCCGCTACACCGTGCTGGCGAATGCCTTCGGTGGCCCGCTGGTGAACCTGAGCGGCACGGCCGAGCTGCTTATTCAGGGCGGCATCATCGACTTCAGCAACTTCGGCCAGGGCTCGTACGGCCCCGGCATGCTCAGCACGGTTGGCAGCAGCAAGCTCACGCTCGACGCCGTCACGGTGCGCAACCTGAAGCAGCAGGCCTTCGTGATCACCGGCAGCGCCGGCGTCACGCTGCGAAACGGCACGGTGATCGACCGTGTCGGCGACGCCGGGGACTGTGGTGCCGGCGCCGCGATCGTCGTCGCCGAACACGGCACGCTCACGATGGACCACGCCACGGTCTCGAACGGTCCGAACGCGGCCATCTGCGTCACCGGCAGCACGGCCCCGTTGCCGACGATCCAGCTGACGCAAAGCACGATCAGCGGCATGGCTGGCTCCGCCATTTCCACCACCACTGGCACCAGTGCCGACGCGCAGCTCACGGCTGATGGCCTGGCACTGATCAACAACGGCCGCGCCATCACCTGGACCGGCACCAGCGCCGCCGCAAGCATCACGCTGAGCAACATGACCATCACCGGCAACACGGCCGGCGGCATGACGCTGAGCAACGGCACGATCAAGCTGCGCGGCAGCACGGTGACTGGCAACGGTGCCGAAGGCGGCGTGTCGCTGTACGGCAGCCCCAGCGTCGACCTGGGAACGCCTGCCAGCCCGGGCGGCAACACCATCAAGGGCAACTCCGGCGCTCAGATCAATAGCTTCGTCGCCCCCGGCCAAACGGTCAACGCAGTGGGCAACATCTGGACGCCCAGCGTTCAGGGTGCGGATGCGAACGGCCGCTACTCGCTGCCGCCCGCGTTCGCTCCGGTGCCCAAGACGGGGCCGACGACCGGCGCGAACTACCAAATCTACAGTGCAAGCACGCTGAATCTGTGAGCGGGCCGCGGCGCTCGCCGGCCCGACCCTAAGGCCTGGCCGACGAGGCGCGCCGCCGCTCGGTGGTGCTGTTCGGCAGCGACAACCTGCATGTCGATCAGGCGAATCTGGCGCGTGGGCATCTGATGGTTCGGACCGGCCGGCCGGCCGAGGCCGTGGCCTCGACACAGCTGACCCTGGCCAGCTTCGCAACCCGATGATCTCTTTCGAGGCGGCTTTGCGTCTTTGACTTCAGGTGCTGCGTGATCGCCATGCAGCGTGCAACCCGGGAGTCCTTCGATGTTCACGCATGTTCTCCGCCGCGCCGCAGCCACCCTGGCCGCGACATTCATCGCCACCCTGATCGCCGCTTGCGGCGGCAACGATTACAACGCCGCTGATCCTGCGGGGCCAAGCATCGCCACCTTCACGGCGACTCCGGCGGCGCAGCCCTTCGGCGGCGGCCAGGTCGTGCTCTCCTGGAACGCTCCGTACGCGACCACCCTCGTCATCGACAACGGCGTCGGCGACGTGAGCGGCTTGTCGAGCAAGGCGGTCAACGTGGCGGCGAACACGACGTTCACGCTGACGGCGAGCAACGCCGCCGGCACGGCGTCGGCCACGACCGCGGTGACCGTGGCGCTGCAACCAGCGCCCACGATCGGCAGCTTTACGGCGACGCCCGCATCGCTGCCGGTCGGCGGCGGCAGCGTGACACTGAGCTGGGCGACAACGAACGCCACGACCTTGTCGATCGACAACGGCGTGGGCGCTGTCACCGGCACGAGCAAGGTCGTCAGCGTCGCGGCCAACACCACGTTCACGCTGACGGCGACCAACGCTGCTGGCGCGGTGAACAAGACCGCCAGCGTGGCCGTTGCTGTCACTGCGTCCAGCAATCTCTTCATCGATGCCGCGCTCGGTGCCGATACCAACCCATGCACGCAGGCCTTGCCGTGCAAAACGATGACGAAGGCGCTCAGCGTCGTACCGGCCGCATCCATCTTCAGTCTGGCCGATGGTGTCTACGACACGACCACGCAGGGGAATGCTTTCAGGCTCCCCACCAGCGCAACGCTGCGGGCCATCAACCCGGGCGGCGCGACCGTGAAGGGTTTGGCCATCAACATCGCAGACGGCAACGGCTCGGTGACCATCGACGGGCTGGTGCTCGATCTCGACCCGATCACCACCGAGTGCTCAAGCATCAACGCCCAAGGTTTTTCGCAACCACCGCCCACGCTGACCTTGACCGGCGTATTGATGAAGTGCGTCGCTGTCGAACACAGTTCCCAGATCCGGGGCGGCTTGAACATCGGCGGCAACGTGAAGGCGACGATGATGCCCGGGGCGCTCGCCGGCGGCCTCTACACCGCAGGGCTGCCCGACGGGTTCCTGCCGCTCATCAACCTGAGCGCTTCGGCCGAGCTGCTGATCACGGGCGGCGTGATCGACGGCAACAACCTCGGCCAGAGCACCGGTGGCGGTTTGTTGGTGGTCACCGAAAACAGCAGGCTGACCCTGGACGGCGTGACGGTGCGCAACCGCACTCAGACAGTGATTTCCGCCCAGCGCATCGGGACCGGGCAAGACCTGTTCATCCCGACCATCGTCTTGCGCAATGGCACGCTGATCGACAACGTCGGCGCCGCGACCAGATGCGAGGACGGTGCCGCCATCGTCATGGGCCACAACAACGGCAGCCTGACGATGGACCGTGCGACGCTGTCGAACACGGCCGGTGTCGGCATCTGCGTGGGCAACGGCAACGGCGCCAGCGCCTCCGTCAATCTGATCCAAAGCACGATCACCAGAGCCGGCACAGCGGCGATCTCGTCCGCACTCGGTGGCGGCACGTTGACGGTCGACGGCTCGAGCCTCACGAATAACCACTACGGGATTCTTTGGGTCAACAGTCGGGGCGGCCCGAGCTTCGACTTGCGCAACACGACGATCACCGGCGACGGCATCGCCGGCGGTATCGGCGTATCTCTCTCTCTGGGGTCGGGGACGCTCAAGATGCGCGGCAGCACGGTGTCGAACAACGCCGACTCCGGTGTGAGACTGCAAGGCACCATGACCACAGACCTCGGCAAGGCGGGGGACCCGGGCGGCAACTCCTTCACCGGCACCGGCCTGACAGGGCTTCGGGACATCGTCGACCCCGGCCAGTTCGTCGATGCCGTGGGCAACACCTGGAAGCCCAACCAGCAGGGCGCCAACGCGAATGGCTACTACTCGGTCCCACCGCTGTTCGCACCCGTGCCCCAGATGGGCCCCGCCAGCGGAACGAACTTCATCATCAGCGGCACGACCACGCTGAACCTGTGAACAACGAGCACCGGGAGGCCCTCATGAACTGCAGCTCGCAACGCCGTCGCTTCCTCGCACTCGCCGCTGCCGCGCCCATGCTCGGCCGCGCCTTGGGCTGGGCCGACTCCGCGCACGCCGCCGACGCGGTCGGCTGGCTCAAACCGCTCGGCCCACCGACGCTGATCACGCCTTCTCAAGGCGTTGTCCACGCCGTCGGATTTTCGAGCGACGGCACGCAGATCGTGGCCGATGTCGACAAGTCGATCCACTTCATCGGCGCGGCGAGCGGGCAGCCGGCACGCGGGCCGTTTCAATGGAGTCGGAGCGCTACCGACAAGGTGTTGTTCGCTCCAGCCTCGTCACGCGCATTCGTCTCGAGCTGGGCCGATGGGCGAGGCGAGCTCGCAGTGCTCGACTGGGCCGCCGACAAGAAGTCGACGCTGATGCCGCTCAAGAAAGAAGTGCGCGCACTGGCCATGAGCGCCGATGGCTTGCGGCTTGCGCTGGGCTTCGACGACGGCCGCTTCCAGCTCGTCGATGCCGTTCGCGGCACCGCGTTGCTCGGGCCGGTGAACGCCTATGCCGGTGCCATGAAGCCCGAACGCGAAGGCAAGGTGGAGATCTATGCGCTGGCGTTCTCGGCCGACGGCCGGCGGCTCGCGCTGGCCGGTGCCGATCCGGCGCTGCGCTTCTTCGATGCGGCCAACGGCAAGCCGATCGGCACCCCGCTGCGCGACGAGGCGACCAGCCTGGAGTCGGTGGTGGACCATCTCGCCTTCACCGCCGACGGCAAGCGCCTGCTGGTGGCGACAGGCGACTTCTGCCTGCATGCACTCGACGTGCAGGCGGGTCGTGCCGCGGCACCGTATCTGCAGATGACGTCGGGGGCGACGGCGATGGCGCAGGCCCGCGACGGCAGCCGCCTCGCGACCGGGCACTTCAACGGCGAGCTGCGCCGCTGGGCGCTGACGTAAGCCGAACGAAGCGGCTCAATATGGCCTATCTTCGCGTCGGCATGGAACGGCAGCGTGCGCATGCGCCTGTTGGTGAGCTCGAACCTAGCGTTGGCGAGCGCCGGCGCTGTGGAGCAATATATGTGCGTTTTGCACATTTTATTCTCAGCAGCGAAAACCGCCCGGCAAGAAGTCTCGTCAGAGCTGGAACGCCAGCCACAACACCAGGCCTTCGGCGAGGTCGCGGGCCAGGCTCGGCTCCTTCGGCTCGAAGCGCTTCGCCGCGCGTCTCTCGTCGGCGATCCAATGGGCGAAGCGGCGCACGTCGGCCGGCTCGTAGAACGCGACCATGAACTCGTAGTTCAGGAACAGGCTGCGCGCATCGAGGTTGGCAGAGCCGGCGAGCGCGAGCTCGTCGTCGATCACCACGGCCTTGGCATGGACCATCGTGTCCGAGAACCAGATGCGTGCGCCGGCCGCGGCCAGGTCGCGCAACGGCCGGTGCCGGGCCATGTCGGCCAGGCGGTGGTTGGAGCGGGCCGGCATCACGAGGTCGACGACGACGCCGCGCCGCGCCGCGAGCGTGAGCGCCATCAGCAGGTTGGCATCGGGAATGAAGTACGGCGTGACCGCGAGGATGCAGTGGCGCGCCATGAAGCAGCCCGACACGAGCAGCACCTGTACCGTGTCGTCGACCTGCTCCGGGCCGCTCGGCACGAGCTGGGCGAGCGGCAGGCCGACCGCCGGCTCGACGCGCAGCGGAATGAGCGGCCGCTCGCGCGCAGGAACGCGGCAGGCATAGCCCCAGTCGAGCTCGAAGTGCTCGCGCGCCTGCAATGCGAGATCGCCGTGCAGATCGAAGGTGAGGTCGCGCCACGGCTGCTTCTTCGAAGCATCGCCTTCGAAGTACTCGGCCGCGAAGTTGCGGCCGCCGCACCACAGGCGCGTGCCGTCGGCGATGAGCATCTTGCGGTGGTTGCGCAGGTTGGCGCGGCCGCGCAGGATGGAGAGGAACGGCGGCACGAACTTCACCACCTCGATGCCGGAACGGCGCAACGCGTCGAAGTCGAATCGGCCATTGAGCCAGGCGCCGATGCCGTCGATGAGCAGCCGCACCTTCACGCCCGCGGCAGCGCGTTCGCGCAGCGCTGCCGCGATCTCTTCGCCCAGCACATCGCGGGCGAGGATGAAGGTGCAGACGTCGAGGGTCTGGCGGGCGCTGCCGATGACCTCGAGCGCGGCCAACCGCGCCTCGCGGCCGTCGGCATGGATGCGCAACGCGTCGTACGACGTAGCCGGTGCCAGGCCCATCGAGCGGCCGAGCCGGCGCGACCAGAGCGAGGCGTCGGCGTCGTCGTGATCGGCCTCCACCGGCGGCAGGGCGAGCGCCGGTGCATCGCGCATGCGCAGCTTGCGGCTGCCGAACATGAGGTAGAGCGGCAGCGCGATGTAGGGGATCAGCGCGAGCGCTACCACCCAGGCGATCGCGGCCGACGGATCGCGCCGCTGCGGCAAGGCACGCGCCACGCCCACGTAGATGAGCAGGCCGATCGCGATCACGATGCCGTGCAGCGTGAGCAGGTAGCGCGAGAAAAAGACTTCGAGCGTCATGGCAGACCCGTCTGCATGCTTGCCGACACTCGAACGCCGCACCCAAAAACAAAACCCGCCGGGCTTGCGCCGAGCGGGCTCGTGGGTCGCGCCGTGAAGCGCCCAGGCACGTCAGCTCACTTCTGGCGGTATTTGCGCAGCGCCGCGATCTGCGCCGCCATGGTCGCGAACTCGCCCTGCGCCTTGGCAAAGTCGACGTCGCTCTTGGCGTTCTTCATCGCTTCTTCGGCGGCCGCCTTGGCTTCGCCGGCCTTGGCTTCGTCGAGATCCTTGCCGCGAATCGCCGTGTCGGCGAGCACGGTCACCGAGCCCGGTTGCACTTCGAGAATGCCGCCGGCCACGAACACGAACTCTTCCTCGCCGGTGTCTTTTCCGTCAGGACCGACGCGCTGGATGCGCACCGCCCCGGGCTTGATGCGCGTGATCAGCGGCGCATGGCGCGGATAGATGCCGAGCTCGCCCATCTCGCCCGGCAGGGCAACGAACTTCGCCTGGCCGGAGAAGATACTTTCTTCGGCGGAGACGACGTCGACTTGTAGAGTGGCCATGCGCGTTCCTGGTTGCTTCGTGTCGGCTTACTTCAGCGTCTTGGCCTTCTCGAAGGCCTCGTCGATGCCGCCGACCATGTAGAACGCCTGCTCGGGCAGCGAATCGCACTCGCCGTTCACGATCATCTTGAAACCGCGGATGGTTTCCTTCAGCGAAACGTACTTGCCGGGGCTGCCGGTGAACACCTGCGCCACGAAGAACGGCTGACTCAGGAAACGCTGGATCTTGCGGGCGCGTGCCACGGCCAGCTTGTCTTCCGGTGCCAGCTCGTCCATGCCGAGAATGGCGATGATGTCTCGCAGTTCCTTGTAGCGCTGCAGGATGCCCTGCACCGCGCGCGCCGTTTCGTAGTGCTCGGTGCCGACCACGTTCGGGTCAAGCTGGCGGCTCGTGCTGTCGAGCGGGTCGACCGCCGGATAGATGCCCAGCGAGGCGATGTCGCGCGAGAGCACGACGGTCGAGTCGAGGTGGGCGAAAGTCGTCGCCGGCGACGGGTCGGTCAGGTCGTCGGCCGGCACGTAGACGGCCTGGATCGAGGTGATCGAGCCGACCTTGGTGGAGGTGATGCGCTCCTGCAGGCGGCCCATCTCCTCGGCCAGCGTCGGCTGGTAGCCCACCGCCGAAGGCATGCGGCCGAGCAGTGCCGAGACTTCGGTGCCGGCCAGCGTGTAGCGGTAGATGTTGTCGACGAAGAAGAGCACGTCCTTGCCTTCGTCGCGGAAGCTCTCGGCGATCGTCAGGCCGGTGAGCGCCACGCGCAGGCGGTTGCCCGGTGGCTCATTCATCTGGCCATAGACCATGGCCACTTTCGACTCGCCGAGGTTCTCGAGGTTGACGACGCCCGAGTCGGCCATCTCGTGATAGAAATCGTTGCCCTCGCGGGTGCGCTCGCCAACGCCCGCGAACACGCTCAAGCCGCTGTGCGCCTTGGCGATGTTGTTGATGAGCTCCATCATGTTCACGGTCTTGCCGACGCCGGCGCCACCGAACAGGCCCACCTTGCCGCCCTTGGCGAACGGACACACCAGGTCGATCACCTTGATGCCGGTCTCGAGCAGGTCTTGCGACGGCGACAGCTCGTCGTAGGCCGGTGGCTTGCGGTGGATCGAGGCCACCAGGTCCTGCGAGACCGGGCCGCGTTCGTCGATCGGGTTACCCAGCACGTCCATGATGCGGCCGAGCGTGGCCGGGCCGACGGGCACCGAGATCGGCTTGCCGGTGTTGTTGATCACCATGCCGCGGCGCAGGCCGTCGGAAGCGCCCAGGGCGATGGTGCGCACCACGCCGTCGCCGAGCTGCTGCTGCACTTCGAGCGTGAGCGCGGAGCCTTCCATCTTGAGGGCGTCGTAGATCTTCGGCATCGCGTTGCGCGGGAACTCGACGTCGACGACGGCGCCGATGCACTGGACGATCTTGCCCTGGACAGCGGAGGCGGTTTGCATGTCAGCCATGGTGAGTTTTTATTCCTTGAAACGAATGCAGCGAACCGTGGAGCGGGGCTGCCTAGACGGCAGCGGCACCGGCCACGATTTCGGAAAGTTCTTTGGTGATGGCGGCCTGCCGCGTCTTGTTGTAGACGAGCTTCAGCTCGCCGATGACGCTGCCGGCGTTGTCGGTGGCCGACTTCATCGCCACCATCCGGGCCGACTGTTCGGAAGCCATGTTCTCGGCCGTCGCCTGGTACACGAGCGCCTCGACGTAGCGCACGAGCAGCTCGTCGATCACGACCTTGGCGTCGGGCTCGTAGATGTAGTCCCAGCCGTGCTTGCCTTCTTGCTTCTTCATCTGCTCGTCGGTGAGCGGCAGCAACTGCTGGATCACCGGCTCCTGGCGCATCGTGTTGATGAAGCGCGTGTAGCAGAGGTAGACGGCCGAGAGCTTGCCGGCGGCATACGCATCCAGCAGCACCTTGACCGGGCCGATGAGCTTTTCGAGCTGAGGCTTGTCACCGAGCTGCGTGACGTGCGAAACCACCTTGGCACCGATGCGGTTCAGGAAGCCGAAGCCCTTGTTGCCGATGGCGACGGCTTCCGCCTTCACGCCTTGCGCGTCGAGCTCCTTCAGCTTGACCGTGACGGCGCGCAGCACGTTGGTGTTGAGACCTCCGCACAAGCCCTTGTCGGTGGTGACGACCACGAAGCCGGCCGTCTTGGCCGCGTCGTTGGCGACCAGGAACGGATGCTTGTATTCAGGCGTGGCGTGCGAGAGGTTGGCAGCGAGGCTGCGCACCAGCTCGGCATAAGGCCGGGCGGCGCGCATGCGCTCTTGCGCCTTTCTCATCTTCGAAGCGGCGACCATCTCCATCGCCTTGGTGATCTTCCTCGTGTTCTCGACGCTCTTGATCTTGCCGCGTATCTCTTTGCCGGCTGCCATGCTGGTCCTTTCAGTAAGCGCGGCAGGGCCGGCACCGGGCCGCCCCAAGCCGGCCCGCGCCCCCTCGGGGGGCAGCGAACGAAGTGAGCGTGGGGGCTGTCATCTCAGGCGAACGATTTCTTGAAAGCGCCCACGGCAGCGGAGAGTTCCGCTTCCGCTTCCTTGTCGAGCGCCTTCGAATCCTCGATCTTCTTCAGCAGGCCCGAGTGGCTGGTCTTCAGATGGGTGTGCAGGCCGCTTTCGAAAGCCAGCACCTTCTTCACGTCGATGTCGTCCATGAAGCCCTTGTTCACGGCGAACAGCGAAGCGCCCATCAACGAGATCGGCAGCGGCGAATACTGGTTCTGCTTCAGCAGCTCCGTCACGCGGGCGCCGCGGTCGAGCTGCTTGCGGGTCGACTCGTCGAGGTCGGACGCGAACTGCGCGAACGCGGCCAGCTCGCGGTACTGCGCAAGGTCGGTGCGGATGCCGCCCGACTGGCCCTTGATGATCTTGGTTTGCGCCGAAGAGCCGACGCGGGAGACCGAGATGCCGGCGTTGATGGCAGGCCGGATGCCGGCGTTGAAGAGCGAGGTCTCAAGGAAGATCTGGCCGTCGGTGATCGAGATCACGTTGGTCGGCACGAACGCCGACACGTCGCCGGCCTGGGTCTCGATGATCGGCAGCGCCGTCAGCGATCCCGTCTTGCCCTTGACAGCCCCCTTGGTGAAGTCTTCGACGTACTTCTCGTTCACGCGCGCCGCGCGCTCGAGCAGGCGCGAGTGAAGGTAGAACACGTCGCCGGGATAGGCTTCGCGGCCCGGCGGCCGGCGCAACAGCAGCGACACCTGGCGGTAGGCGACGGCCTGCTTGGAAAGGTCGTCGTAGACGATGAGCGCGTCTTCACCGCGGTCGCGGAAATATTCGCCCATCGTGCAGCCAGAGTAGGCCGACACGTATTGCATCGCAGCCGATTCGGCGGCCGTGGCGGCGACGACGATCGTGTACTCCATCGCGCCGGCGGCTTCGAGCGCGCGCACCACGTTCTTCACCGACGACGCCTTCTGGCCGATGGCGACGTAGATGCAGGTCATGTCCTGACCCTTCTGGTTGATGATCGCGTCGATCGCCACGGCGGTCTTGCCGGTCTGGCGGTCGCCGATGATCAGCTCGCGCTGGCCGCGGCCGACGGGCACCATCGAGTCGATCGACTTCAAACCGGTCTGCATCGGCTGGCTCACGCTCTGACGCGCGATCACGCCGGGTGCGATCTTCTCGATCGGCGCCGACAGCTTGGCGTTGATCGGGCCCTTGCCGTCGATCGGCGCACCGAGCGCGTTGACGACGCGGCCCTTCAATTCGGGACCGATCGGCACCTCGAGAATGCGGCCCGTGCACTTGACGGTGTCGCCTTCCGAGATGTGCTCGTACTCGCCCAAGATCACGGCGCCGACCGAGTCACGCTCGAGGTTCAGTGCCAGGCCGTAGGTGGCCGAGCCGTCGGGTGCGGCCGAGAATTCCAGCATTTCGCCCTGCATGGCATCGGAGAGCCCGTGCACGCGGCAGATGCCGTCGGTCACCGAGACCACGGTGCCTTCGTTGCGGATGTCGGCCGAGACGGCGAGACCCTGGATGCGGGTCTTGATCAGCTCGGAGATTTCGGCGGGATTGAGGTTCATGTCGGGGCTCCGGTCCGCTGCGGTGCAGGCGGGTTGAACTGCTGAAGGAGAAGTCGGGGTGCGCGGCGCCGACTCAGGCGGCGAGCAGCGCGGCTTTCATTTGGTCGAGGCGGGCACGGATCGACGTGTCGAGCACTTCATCGCCCACGATCACGCGCACGCCACCGATGAGCTCCGGCACCACGACGACACTCGCCTCGAGCTTCTTGCCGAAGCGCTTCTCCATCGTGGCGCAGATGTCTGCGAGCTGCGCATCGGTGATCGGAAACGCACTTTCGATCGTTGCCTGAGAGGTACCGGTGCCGGCATCGACGAGCGCCTGGAACTGCGCGGCGATCGCCGGCAGCGCAGCGAGTCGGCCGTTCTCGATCACCATGCGCACAAGGTTCTTCGCGTGCTCGGAAACCGCAGCGCCAGACGGCGTCTTGGCGACGCTGGCGAGTACGTCCAGAACCTGCGAAGACTCGGCTTTCGGGTCGTCGGCGAACTGGCGCATCTGCGGGTTGGCGGCGACCTCGGCCAGCGCGCGGATCTCCGCGACGAGCGCGGCGGCGTTGCTGCCCGAAGCCTTCATCAGCGCTTCGGCATACGGTCGGGCGATGGTGGCGATCTCGGCCATGTCAGTGCGTGTCGTGAGGGATCAGAGCTCGGACTTGAGCTGCGTGAGCAAGGCGGCGTGCGCATTGGCATCGACTTCCTTGCGCAGGATCTGCTCGGCGCCCTTGACGGCCAGCGCGGCGACCTGCTCGCGCAGCGTCTCGCGGGCCTTGGTCGCTTCCTGCTCGGCTTCGGCATGCGCTGCCGCCACGATCTTGGCGCCTTCTTCGCTGGCTCGCGACTTGGCTTCCTCGATCATCGACTGCGCCAGCCGCTCGGCATCGGCCAGGCGCTGCGCGGCGTCGGTACGGGCCGAAGAGAGCTCCGCTTCGATGCGCTTGTTGGCGCTTGTCAATTCGGCCTTGGCCTTGTCGGCTGCCGAGAGGCCTTCGGCGATCTTGGCGGCGCGCGCATCGAGCGCAGCGGCCATCGGCGGCCACACGAACTTCATCGTGAACCAGACCAGCAGCAGGAACACGATCAGCTGGATGATCAGGGTGGAGGTGATGCTCACGGTGGATCCTGATGAAAGTGAACGCGCGCGCTCGTCTCGATTACTTCGTGACGATCTGCGACAGCTGGGCCAGGAACGGATTGGCCGTCGTGTACCAGAGCGCGATGCCCGTGCCGATGATGAACGAGGCGTCGATCAGGCCGAGCAGCAGGAACACCTTGGTCTGCAACACGCCCATCAGTTCGGGCTGGCGGGCCGCCGACTCCAGGTACTTGCTGCCCATGATGCCCACGCCGATACATGCGCCGAGAGCACCCAGACCAATGATGAGACCGGCAGCAACCGCGACGAGACCGATGAGTTCCATGATGACTCCAGAGTTTTAGTGAGAAGAAGGAAAGGGGAAGCGAACGAACGAAAACGAGACAGCAGAAGACGAGAAGCGAATGGCGGCGCGCCGCCTCAGTGAGAGTCGTGCGCCTGGCCGATGTAGACCAGCGTCAACATCATGAACACGAACGCCTGGAGCGTGATGATCAGGATGTGGAAGATGGCCCAGGCCCAGCCGGCGCCGATTTGAAGCAGGGCGAGCAACACGCCGCCGACCGACAGCGTGAACGCGCCGCCGAGCAACGCGATGAGCAGGAAGATCAGCTCGCCTGCGTACATGTTTCCGAACAGTCGCATGCCGTGCGAGACCGTCTTCGACACGAACTCCACCAGCTGCATCGCCACATTGGCGGTCGAGAGCAGGATGAAGCCGATCCAGGTGAGCGGGTTGGCCGTCATCTTGACGGTGCCGAACGGTGCCACGTAGAGCTCGTGAAGGAAGCCGCCGAGGCCCTTGATCTTGACGCTGTAGTACAGGCACAGGATCAACACGCCGATCGAAAGCGCCATCGTGATCGAGAGGTCGGCGGTAGGCACCACCCGGAGGAAGGCGTGCTCGGCGTCGCGGCCGGTGGCGCGAAAACCCTGGCCCCAGATCGCGGGCAACAGGTCGACGGGCAGCAGGTCCATCGCGTTCAGCAGGAAGATCCAGATGAAGACGGTGAGCGCGAGCGGCGCGACGAGCTTCCTGCTCTCGGCGTTGTGGACGATGCCCTTGGCCTCGTTGTCGACCAGCTCGAACAGCATCTCGACGGCGGCCTGGAAACGGCCCGGCACACCCGAGGTGGCCCTGCGCGCGGCGAGCCAGAGTAAGAAGCATCCGAGCGCGCCGAGCGCGGCCGAGACCACGACCGAGTCGAAATTGACAACGGAGAAATCGACCAGACCCTTCGGCTTGCCGGTGCCGAAATGCGTGAGGTGGTGAATGATGTATTCGCCGGGCGTCTGCGCTGCGTGTTCTTCTGCTGCCATGTCGAGTGACTTGAATTCCGGTGTGGAGCGTTCAGTTCGGGCGACCGCGCCAGAGCAGCGCGAAGCCGTAGGTCTGCATGCAGACGACCAGCGCGACCAGCAGAGCTGGCCACACCAGGCCCGGCACGATGCGCGGCGCCAGCGCGAGCATTGCGACGGAGGTGGCGATCTTCACCGTCGCCCAGCCCATCATGCTGACCGCGCTCAGGAGCGGCGAAATCGAGCTGAGCCGGCTGGTGGCGCCGCGCGCCATCAGCGCGCCGGGAATCGCGACGACGGCTGCGCCATACAGCGCTGAAGCGGCACCGGCCCGGCCCACGAACAAGGCGGTGATCGCGGCGACAACGATGCCGACGGCAGCTTGCGCCAGCACGACGCGCCACGGTGAGAGCTGCGGCTGGCGCTGCTCGAACTCGCGCGCTTCGGCTCGCGTGTAGGTGTGAACGGGCGCTTCGTCGGCCTCGTCATCGAAGGGCCGCGCAGAAAGCGAACGCCCTTCGCCGCGAATCACCGCGTCGGGGGAGGGGCGCGGCAAAGCGACTTTCAGCACAGCCTTAGATTATACGTATAAACCCGGCTGCTCCTCCTACGCCCGGTACGGCGCCCCACCGACATGGCCCGGGACACGACGATTCAGATCGCGGCAGCGACGTGCACCGGCAAGCCCGGCACGTTCACGCGGAACGAGAACGTGCAGCCGGCATGCGGATGGCTCGCCGACTCCTCGGGCGGTCGATTGAGGCTCGCGCTCGTCACGTAGACAGTCTTCATGTCGACGCCACCGAAGCACGGCATCGTCGGGCAGCGAGCCGGCACACGCACCTCTTCCAGCAGTTCGCCGGCCGGCGAGAACCGCAGCACGCGACCGCCTTCGTACATCGCGACCCAATAGCAGCCCTCCGCGTCGACGGCGGCGCCGTCGGGCCGGCCGCCGTAGCCTGCGAGGCCCGCGGCCGGCCTGGGCGCGAACTGCGCGAAGACGCGCCGGTTCGTCATGGCGCCGGTGGCCACGACGAAGTCGAACGCCCAGACGGTGTGCGCAGTCGTGTCGGCCCAGTACATCGTCTCTTCGTCCGGGCTCCACGCGAGACCGTTGCTGATCGTGATGCCGGCCTGCCGCTGCGCGAGCACGCCTCCTTCGAAGCAATAAAGCGACGCGAGCCCCGGCCGGCGCGGCTCATCCATCGAGCCGACCCAGAAGCGGCCCGCCGCGTCGCACTTGCCGTCGTTGAAGCGCTGCATGGTGGTGTCGTACGGCGCGACGGCGAACTGGCGGCGCACGTCGGTCGCGGGGTCGACGTGCCAGAGGCCGTCGCGCAGGGCCACCACGAAGCCACCGTCGTGCGCGGGCGCGAAGCTGCCGATGTCGGTGTGGAACTCGAGGTGCGTGAGCGTTCCGCTCGCGGGGTCGAATCGATGCAGCCGGCGCGCCGGGATGTCGCAGTACCAGAGCGCTTGTTGCTCCGCCAGCCACACCGGGCCCTCGCCGAGGAGTGCCGGCGTGTCGATGGCGACGGCGACGTCGGAGGTCCGCACCCGCGACCCGGGCGGCAGCGTCAGACCACGGCCACGTCGAGCTGCATCGAGGCTTCGAGCGTCTCGCCGGGCAGGAGCGCAACGAGCCCGTGCGCCGTGGGCTCGGCCATGTGGATCGCATTGCTCACGTGGCTCACCGGCTCGACGCAGAAGTAGTCCTTCGCCTGCGGCGTGTAGACCACCAGGTAGTGCAGCGAGGAAGACAGCTGCAGCGAGAAGCGCTCGTCGCGGATGCGTGCCGGCCCGCGCCAGCCTTCGAAGCAGTTGTCGTAGTCCAGATGCGAGAGGTCGCTGTCGATGCCGGGCTGTGCCACCTTGCGTACCGGCAGCTGCGTCGCATCGCAGTCCCACCGATCGGAGAGCTCGACATGCAGGCGGCTGCGCGCGCGCTTGACGAAGTACGGGTGCCAGCCGAGACCGGCCGGCTGCGCGTCGGCGCCGGTGTTGGTGAACTGCATGCGCACCGAGAACGACTCGGGCGCAAGCGCGAAGTACTGACGCGCAGTGAACGGGAAGGGCCAGTCGGCGTCGGCCGTGTGCTCGAGCTCGAGCACGACCTCGAGCACGCTGGTCGAGACCACTCGCCAAGGCCGCTGCCAGCCGAGGCCGTGCAGCGAATGCGGCGTGTCGGGCACGTTGGCGCGCGTGGTGTGGTCATGGCCGCGCCAGCGAAAGCGCCGATAACCGAGGCGGTTCGAGTACGGCAGCAGCGGGTACATCGCCGCGGCACGCGAATCGGTGAGCGCCGCCGGCTCGGTCGACCGCAGGATCGGCGTTTCGCGGTGCCAGAGGCCCGCGACCACGCCGCCGAGGTCGGGCCGCAGCGCCATGCGGAGCGCGCCGGCGTGGAGCTCGAACGGTGCCGCCGAAGCTTGTGATGGAGAGGTCATGCGAGATCCGCTTTCAGGTAGTGGGCGCCCGCGACGGGGTTGAAGTAGTAGGGTGCAATCTCAACGAAGCCGAGCGAGGCGTAGAGCTCGCGCGCCGCCTCCATGTCGTCGAGGGTGTCGAGCAGCAGGTGCGAATATCCCGAGAGCCGGGCTTCGTCGAGCAACGCTTGCGCAAGCAGGCGGCCGAGGCCGAAACGGCGAAAGCCGGGCCGCACGAAGAGGCGCTTCATCTCGCAGGCGTTGGCGTAGTCGACGTCGGCAAGCCGCCTCAGTGCGCCGCAGCCGGCGAGCGTGCCGTCGACGTAAACGAGCCAAAGGCCGCCCTCGGGCGCAGCGTATTCGCCGGGCAGGCCGGCGAGTTCGTCCTCGAAATTCTGGAAGCGCAGGTCGACGTCGAGGCTGGCTGCGTACTCGCGAAAGATCTCGACCGCCGAGGCCAGCTCGGCCGGGCTGGCGGCGCGGTGCAACTCGATGCGGGCCTGTCGGTCGGGCGCAGCGTCTTTCGCTCGGGAGACGGCTCCGGAGGTCATGCCTCGTGCTTTCATGTGCGGGTCATGGTAGCCGGTGCGGCCGGTGCTGCCGCTCGGGCGCTGCCCGGGAAGATGGCTGGCCAATGACCCCGAACGACGAAGCCGCGCGGCGAAAGGCACCGTCGACGGCGCTACGATCGGCGGCTTCGCCTGAGTGGCGGTCGACCGCCCGCCCGACCCGCTGAACCCGATGCCTCGACACCCCTTCGTCATTCGCCGCGCTGTCTTCTTGATGGCCGCACTCTTCGGGCTGCTGCTCGCGCACCTGCCGAGCCACGCGGCCGACGAACCCGATGCCGGCGGCAGCTTCGCCGCCCCGGGTTACCCGCTACGCAACGCGCCGGCCAACGGCAGTGCCGGACAGGGCCCGGGCAGCAACGCACGCTCGGGCACGGCGCAGCAGAACGGCAACGCCGGCATCGGCAACGCGAACCCGAACCCGAACGGGCGCAACGGCAACAGCAGCAACAACGGCAATGCGAACGGCAACAACCGCAACGGCGCCGACGCCTTCGCGCGCCGCGCCGAGCCGCTGCCGCCGCCGCGGCCGAACGAGTTCCAGCGCTTCGTCGAGGGCGCGACCGGGCGCCTGCTGCCGATCTTCGGCGCGGGTTTCTTCATCGATGCGGCCGACACCTTCCAGTCGCTCGACAACGTGCCCGTCTCGGCCGACTACACGCTCGGCCCGGGCGACGAGATCATCACCCGCGCGTGGGGTTCCGTCGACGTCGACTACCGCAGCACCGTCGATCGCAACGGCATGCTCAACCTGCCCAAGGTCGGCAGCTTCAACGTCGCAGGCGTCAAGGCGGCCGATCTCGAGAAGAACCTGCGTGCGCAGATCGGGAGGCTCTACACCAACTTCGATCTGTCGGTCTCGCTCGGGCAGTTGCGCGGCCTGCGCGTGTTCGTGGTCGGCCCGGCACAGCGGCCCGGCGTGGTCACGCTGTCGAGCCAGTCGACGCTGCTCTCGGCGGTGGTCGCAGCCGGCGGCCCCGCACCCAGCGGCTCGATGCGCAAGGTGCTGCTGCGCCGTGACGGCAGGCTCGTCTCCGAGCTCGACGTGTACGAGTTCCTGGTCTCCGGCGACAAGAGCAAGGACGTGCAGCTCGCCGCAGGCGACGTGATCGTGTTTCAGCCGGCCGGCCCGCGCGTGGCCGTCACCGGCTCGATCGACACGCCGGCGATCTACGAGCTGAAGTCGGCGCAGGAGCCGCTCGGCAGCGTGTTGCGCTATGCGGGCGGCGCGCCGGTGCTTGCCAACCCGAACCGGGTGCAACTCGAGCGCATCGACCCGACGCAGCCGCTCGCAGCGCGCTTCGTCGAGAGCTTCCGGCTCGACGCAGCCAGCCAGCAGAAGCCGATGCGCGACGGCGACGTCCTGACGCTGCTCGCGATCTCGCCGCAGTTCGCCAATGCAGTGACGCTGAAGGGCCACGTCGCGCAGCCGCTGCGCTATCCGTTCACGCCGGGCATGCGCATCAAGGACCTGATCCCCGACCGCGACGCGCTCATCACGCCCGACTTCTATCGGCGCAAGAACCTGCTGGTGCAGATGATCGACGACGACGACGACCGGCGACCGGTCGGCAACGGCGGTCGTGGTGCAGATCGCAACGGCAACGTGAACAGCAACGTTAGCGGCAACTCGCCCTTCGACGACCGCGACCGCGACCGCAACGGCAGCGACGATCGAACCACCGATGATCGGACGGGTGACCGCAGCATGAGCCGGAGCACCGACCGAGCCACCGACGACCGCTCTTCTTCTCGCCCGCGCAGCCGCACCGAGCGCGACACCCGCGACGACGACCGCGCGGTGGTGGCGCGCGCGCGGCGCACGCCCGCCGCCCTTTTCGACGACCTCAACTGGGACTACGCGACGGTCGAGCGGCTCAACCCCGACCTGAGCACGCAGGTGATCGCGTTCAGTCTCGGCAAGGCCGTGCTGCAGGGCGACGATGCGAGCAACATCGCACTCGCGCCGGGCGACGTGGTCACCGTCTACAGCCAGAAAGACGTGCGCGTGCCGGTAGCCAAGCAGACTCGGCTGGTCTCGCTCGAAGGCGAGGTCAACGCGCCGGGCATCTATCAGCTGCAGGCCGGCGACACGCTCAAGAGCCTGATCACCCGTGCCGGCGGATTCACGCCCCAGGCCTATGTGTACGGACTCGACTTCAGCCGTGAGGAAACGCGCACGCGGCAGCGCGAGAACCTGGCGGCGGCGATCGCCCGTCTGCAGGCGCTCTCGGCGGTGCAGACCGCGCGCGACGCCGCCAACCGCCGCGACGAGACCGCGCCGCAGGCGACCGCGGCGGTGAGCAACGCCGCCACGCAGGCGCAACTCGCCCGGCTCTCGCGCATCGAGCCCAACGGCCGCATCGCGCTCGAGCTGGCGCCGGAGGTGCAGAGCGTCGACGCCCTGCCCGACCTCCTGCTCGACAACGGCGATCGCATCGTGGTCCCGTCGCGCCCGGGCTTCGTGACCGTGGCCGGCGCGGTGGTCAACAGCAATGCGTTCGTGTGGAAGCCGGGCCGCAGCGCCGGCGACTACCTGCGCTTGGCCGGTGCCGACGAAGCCGCCGACACATCGAACATGTTCATCCTGCGTGCCGACGGTACCGTCAATAGTTCGGGGGACCGGCGTGGCTTCTTCGGTCGCGGCGGGCTCGAGTCGCAGATCCTGCAGCCGGGCGACGCGCTGATCGTGCCGAACCAGCTCGACTTCGAGACCTGGGGCCGGGCGCTGGTGCGCAACCTGAAGGACATCGCACAGATCTTCTCGGGATTCGGCATCGGCATCGCCGCCATTCATTCGCTGTGACGAAGCCACGATGCTGAGCGCCGATTCGACGACGCCGCTCGCGGCTGCCCAAGGCCCCCATGACGTCGCCTACGACGAAGCCGACGACGGCCCGGTGGTCGGCCTTGCCGACATCCTCACCTGGATCGGCGAGAAGAAGTTCCTGATCTTCGGCGTGACGGTGGCTGCCGCCATCGTCTCGCTCGTGGTCGCGCTGCTGCTGCCGCCGGTCTACACCGCACGCACCACGCTGCTGGCGCCGAACTCGCAGCAGCAATCGGGCTCTGCGGCAGCCCTCGCCGCACTCGGCTCGCTCGGCGGTCTGGCCGGCGGGCTCGCGCCCAAGTCGCCCGACGAGCTCTACGTGGCGCTGCTCAAGAGCGACAGCGTCTGGCGCGCGCTCGACGAGCGCTTCAAGCTGATGGCGCACTACGACGTCAAGTCATACGAGGCGCTGAGAAAGACGCTGCCGACCTACATCCGCGTGAGCTCCGACAAGAAGAGTGGCGTCATCACCGTCGAGGTCGACGACAAGGACAAGCAGTTCGCCGCCGATCTCGCCAACGCGCACGAGGCCGAGATCACCAAGCTGCTCGGCCGCCTCGCGGTGTCGGAGGCCCAGCTGCGCCGCGCCTTCTTCGAAAGGCAGTTGAAGGAAACGAAAGAGAACCTGGTCAAGGCCGAGCAAGGCCTGCGGGCGGTGCAGGAGAAGTCGGGCGTGATCGTGCTCGACAAGCAGGCCGAGGCGCTCATCACCGGCGCTGCACTGGTGCGCTCGCAGATCACCGAACGCGAAGTGCAGCTCAAGGTGTTGCGCACCGGCGCCACCGAACAGAACCCCGAGGTGATCCGCATGAGCTCCGAGCTGCGCGCCTTGCGCTCCGAGCTGGCACGCATGCAGTCGAGCCAGGGGGGCGCGGCCGGCAGCGCGGTCGACATGCCGGTCGGCCGCATTCCGGAAGCGACGATCGACTACGTGCGTGCGCGCCGCGAGCTCAAGCTGCAGGAGATGCTGCTCGAAAGCATGGTGCGCCAGTACGAAATTGCCAAGCTCGACGAAGCCAAGGAAGGGCCGGCACTGCAGCAGGTCGACGTGGCTTTGCCACCCGACTGGAAGTCGAAGCCTTCGCGCGTTCTGATCGTGCTGGCGAGCACGCTGATCGCGTTCGTGCTCGCCTGCCTGTGGGTGGTGGTGGGGCGCTATGCCATCGCGGCGCGCAGCGAAGATCCTGCGAGGGTGGCGGCGTGGAGCGGGTTGCGACGCGCCTGGGGCCTGCGCGGCTGAATCTCACAGGGGCTCAGAGCGTCACGTCTCCCGAGACGCAGACCACGCTTGCGCCGCCGACCCAGATCGTTGCACCTTCCCGGGCGATGGTCACGCGGCCGGCGCGCCCGAGCCGCGCGCCCTGCGCCGCCGTGTAGCGTTCCGGCGCCAGGCCCGCCTCGATCAGCCAGCCAGCGAGGCCGGCATTGAGGCTGCCCGTGACCGGGTCTTCGTCGACGCCGAGGGCCGAAGCGAAGGCCCGCACTTCGAAATCGCAACGCGACGTGCCGGGCGCATGCGCGCCGATGAGCCCGACCTTGGCCAGTGACTTCAACGCAGCGTGATCCGGCGCCACGGACAGCACCGCCTCGGCGTTGGCGAGCACGAGCCCGAGCCAGCGCGGGCCGTTGTCGAGCCAGCGCGCGGCACGCACGTCTGCTGGCGCCAGGCCGAGCGCGTTCAGCACGGCCGACAACTCGTTCGGCTCGACCTCCTCGATGCGCAGCGGCGGCGCCGCGAAGGCAGCTCGACCTTCTTCCTGCCGGATCGTCACGAGGCCGACGCCGCATTCCTGCACCACCGTGCCCGCGGCCTTCGGTACCCCGCCACGCGCGAGCCAGGCGTGGCAGCTGCCAAGCGTCGGGTGGCCGGCAAACGGCAACTCGCCGCCGGGCGTGTAGATGCGCACGCCGTAGTCGGCCGATGCATCGCGCGGCGCGAGCAGGAAAGCGGTCTCGCTGAGGTTCGTCCACCGCGCGAAGGCCTGCATGCGCGCGTCGTCGAGACCGTCGGCATCGTGCACGACGGCCAGCGGGTTGCCGAGCAAGGCCGTGTCGGTGAAGACGTCGACCTGGGTGAAGGGAAATCGCGTCATCGGGCCTTTTCGGCGTGCAGTTCGCGCAGGGCCTCGCCGAGCAGCGCGATGCCACGCTCGATGAGGGCCGGCTCAACGGTCACGAACGAGAGCCGCAGCGTGTTCGTGTGCTCGCGCGTGTTCTCGTCGGCAGCGAAGAACGGCGCGCCCGGCACGAAGGCGACACCGCGTGCGACTGCTTTGGCGAGCAACACGTCGCTGTCGATGCCCCGCGGCAACTCGACCCAGAAGAACATGCCGCCACCCGGCGTTTGCCAGTGGCACGCGAGCGGGCCGGTACTCGGAAGATGGGCGGCGAGCGAGCGCTGCATCGCATCGCGCTGCGCCTTGTAGCGCGCGCGGATGGTCGGCACGTGCTCGCGCAGGAAGCCGTCCTTGATCACCTCGTGCACGATGCGCTGGTTAAAGCTCGGCGTGTGCAGGTCGGCCGCCTGCTTGGCCTCGACGATCTTGCCGAACACCGGCTTCGGCGCGATCACGTAGCCCAGCCTCAAGCCCGGCGCGAGCACCTTCGAGAAGCTGCCGAGGTAGATCGTGCCTTCGGCCCAACGCGCGGCGATCGGCCTGGCGGGCGGCACGTCGTACCAGAGGTCGCCGTACGGGTTGTCCTCGACGATCGGCAGTCCGCCTTCGGCGGCCGACGCCGCGATCTCGCTGCGGCGCGCGTCGTCGATCGAGCGGCCGCTCGGGTTCTGAAAGTTGGGGAGCACGTAGAAAAAGCGCGCGCCGGCACGGCCGGCTTCGGCCACCGATGCAGCGAGCGGTCCGCGCTCGTCGTTGGCCACGGTCACGAACTCGGGTTCGTACGGCACGAAGGCCTGCAACGCGCCGAGGTAGGTGGGCGACTCGACGGCAACGCGGCTGCCCGCGTCCACGAACACCTTGCCGACGAGGTCGAGCCCCTGCTGCGAACCGGTGGTGATGAGCACCTGCGACGCATCGACCGCCAGCCCGTGCGCTGCCATCTCCTGCGCGACCCACTCGCGCAGCGGGCCATAGCCCTCGCTGGCCGCGTACTGCAGCGCCTCGCGCGGCGCGTCGCGCAGCACGCGCGCCGTCGCCTCGCGCATGGCCTCCACCGGAAAGGTCTCGGCCGAAGGCAGGCCGCCGGCGAGCGAGATGATGCCCGGCCGCTCGGTGAGCTTGAGGATCTCGCGGATGGCCGATGGGTTCATGCGCGCCGTGCGCGTGGCCATGCGCCAGGGGTTCGTATCAGGGCTCGGCTTGCCGTCGTTCATCGCGTGCTCGCAGCAGGGGTGGAAGGCGTCGACATCGGCCGTGCCGGCCGGCCCACCGGCATCAGCCGGCCGGCGAAGACGGTGGCCACGACGGCGAGCGCGAAGCCGAGAGTGGCGGCGTCGAGCCGCTCGCCGAGCACCGGCACCGCGAACAGCATGGCGAGGAACGGCTGCACCAGTTGCACCTGGCTCACCCGCACGGCGCCGCCGAGCGCGAGGCCGCGGTACCAGGCGAAAAACCCCAGCCACATCGAGAACACGGTGACGTAGGCGAAGCCGCCCCACGCCGCGGTACTCGCGGCATGCGTGGGCCAGGTGAGCAGCATCGCGGGCAGCGTGACCGGCAGGCTGCAGACGAGCACCCAGCAGATCACGTGCTCGGCCTTCATCTCGGCCGCCAGCTGCGCGCCGGCGACATAGCCGATCGACGCGCTCGCCATCGACGCGATGAGCAGCAGATCGGCCAGCGACAGCGCGCCGCGCCCCTTCCATGCGGCGAAGCCGAGCACGAGCAATGCACCGAGCACGGCGCACAGCCAGAAGCCCTTCGACGGCCGCTGGCGGAACGCTACCGCCGCCGCAGCAGCGGTTGCGAGCGGGAGCAGGCCCGTGACGACGGCGGCGTGCATCGCGTCGACGCGGCGGAGCGCCAGCGCCAGGAACAGCGGAAAGCCGACGACCGTGCCGAGCGCACAAACGAGCAGGCGCAGTCGCTGATCCGCTCGCGGCCGCGCTGCGCCGACCACCAGCAGATACAGCGTGCTCAGCAAGCCCGCCAGCGCGGCGCGACCGGCAGTGATGAACAGCGGCGGCAACTGCGGTGCTTCGGC